>Ga0194119_10000365_pt1 | contig 88630 bp, 78 predicted proteins | sample TA2MahC100mmetaG_FD_148620 | JGI IMG/M metagenome (GOLD analysis project Ga0194119, IMG submission 148620) | Freshwater microbial communities from Lake Tanganyika, Tanzania - TA2015018 Mahale Deep Cast 100m | ecosystem: Environmental > Aquatic > Freshwater > Lake | place: Tanzania: Lake... | reverse complement strand
TCCGGCAGACCCCAGGCTATCATGATAAAAAGACCGATATAGGGTATATAAGTATAACGGTCGGCAAAAGCCTGGCCGCCAACCTGAACCAATCCTATGACGGGTATCAGTGTGATCACAAACCAGAACCAGCCCACCGGCAAGTACTTTCGTGTTCGCCCAAAACGAATCACAAAAACGGATATACTCAGCAGCAGTATCGCACACAGCGCAATCTGCCGGAACGAAAAACGGTCGACGTCAAAAGGATAAAATACCGCAAGATTTTGCGGCCAGAACATTTTACCCATATAGCGTGAGTAAGACAGGAAAATATTTGCAACCCTGTCTTGCAAAGGAAGAACAGTGACATCTATCATTGCGCCGCCCTGAACGATAAATGTAATACCGCTTGACACGGCCGCGAGAGCAAAGAAAGGGATTTTTTCGATCCCTATCCTATACCAAATCACACGGCCGGCCGGAGGAGAAGCGAGTTTTCTGGGCTGGCGGCCAGAGGTCTTTGCCGGCAGGGAATCAAGACGATTCAGCGGCCAATAGTCCAGCAGCAGCAGTAAAATCGGCAGCGTCACCAGCATCGGCTTTGCCATAAGACCCAGCGCAAAAAGGATAAGCGAGGCTATATACTTGAAGACGGACGGGCGTTTGACATATCCGGCATAAGCGGCCAGGGTCAGCAGCAGGAAAAAGGTACTCAGCACGTCCTTGCGTTCGGTTATCCATGCGACTGATTCGACGTGCATCGGATGCAGGGCAAAGGCGGCGGCAACAAACGCGCTGGGCCATAAGGAGCCGGTCATTTTACTGAGAACCATAAAAAGCAGCAGAGTGTTGGCAAGATGCAGAACCACATTGACCAGGTGCATCCGGCCGGGATGAAGGCCGAACATCTGGCAATCGAGCATCAGGGAAAGCCATGTCAGGGGATGCCAGTTGGCCGCATGGCCGGAAGTGAATGCCCAGCGGATGTTTTCTGCGGTCAACCCGCCTGAAACGTGTTGGTTGTTAGAGACATAGTCATCATCATCAAAAAAATTGACGAAATCAAATGTGTGTACCTGCCAAAAGACCAGCAGCGTGCTTGCCGTTAAAGCAAAACAGATAAAAATCAGCGCAGATTTTTTCAGAGACTCGAACATAGATTAACAGTGTATTTACAAAAAACTCGGCTGTCAAGAAGCGAAAAGCGGGCTATCAGGCAAGTGAGCTACGGTTTATTGGGGTCGCCGGGACGTTTTTGTGCTGATTCGATATATGGTTTGCCCTGAGTATAAAAGGTAAGACGATGCTGAATGTCATCCTTGATCTTTGAACGGTCTTTAGTATCGACAAGGGCCAAAGCAGTCCTGGCGGTCTCAATTGCCTCGGCGAATCTGCCGGCCGAGGCATAGGCAGCTCCAAGTGTGTCAAGCACGCTGAAGTTCATGGAGTTTGTTGCGGTGCATGCCTCCTGCGCAAGACGAATCGCCTCGGAAGGATCCCGGACCGCCGGGTCGGAACAAACGGCAAGCATCCATGCCAGGTTATTCTTTGTGCCGATATTATTCGGTTCTATTTCAAGGGAGCGTTTTATTTGGCGTATCGCCTCGCCGAAATTTCCTTCAGATAGAAGAATATTGCCAAGATTATCGTATGCCTTGGCGTCATCCGGCTTGAGCCGTATCGCCTGGTTGAAGGCCTCTACCGCCTCCTGCCGGCGACTCAGATTGACGTAAGCATTACCAAGATTATTGTATGCCTCGGCGAAATCCGGTTTGATTCTTATCGCCTGCGTACAGGCCTCTATTGCCTCCTGCCAGCGGCTAAGATTGCCGTAAATAATACCAAGATTATAGTGTGTATCAGCGCACTCAGGCTTTATTCGTATCGCCTGCCTGTAAGCCTCTATCGCCTCCTGATAGCGGCCAAAAGTGGCGTATGCATTGCCAAGATTATTGTATGCCTCGGCTTCGTCCGGCTTTATTCGTATCGTCTGTCTGTAAGCCTCTATCGCCTCCTGTCTGCGGCCAAGATTGCTGTAAGCATTCCCAAGATTATAGTGTGCCTCGGCGTAATCCGGCTTGATTCGTATGGCTTGTTCGTAGACCTCTATCGCCTCCTGCCATCGACAAAGCTTGCTGTAAACAATGCCAAGATTATTGTGTATACGATAATTATTTTTCGTGACTTTGATGGCGTGAGAAAAAAGGGTTATGCTGTTATTCCAATGGCCTGCCTGTCGGTATGTACCTATTCCCAGAGCAGTCAGCACAAGGGCCGCGGTGACGCCGAGGGTTGCGTTTCGATAGGGCCATTTCGAACACAGTTCCGGCAGACCCCAGGCTATCATGATAAAAAGACCGATATAGGGTATATAAGTATAACGGTCGGCAAAAGCCTGGCCGCCAACCTGAACCAATCCTATCACGGGTATCAGTGTGATCACAAACCAGAACCAGCCCACCGGTAAATACCTTTGTGTTCGCCCAAAACGAATCACAAAAACGGATATACTCAGCAGCAGTATCGCACACAGTGCAATCTGCCGGAACGAAAAATGGTGAGCGTCAAAAGGATAAAATACCGCAAGATTTTGCGGCCAGAAAAGTTTACCCAGATATCGTAAGTAGGACAGGAAGACATTGGCAGCCCTGCTTGCCAAAGAAAGAGTAGTGACATCCTTAATTGCGCCCCCGGCCAGCTGAACAATGAACGTAATACCACTTGATAGAGCCGCGAGAGCAAAGAAAGGGATTTTTTCGATCAGCATTCTATACCAAATCACACGGCCGGTCGGAGGAGAGGCGAGTTTTCTGGGCTGGCGACCAGAGGCACTTACCGGCAGGGAATCAAATCGATTCAGTGGCCAATAATCCAAAAGCAGCAGTACCAACGGCAGCGTCACCAGCATCGGCTTTGCCATAAGACCCAGCGCGAAAAAGATAAGCGATATTATATACTTGAAAACGGACGGGCGTTTGACATATCCGGCATAAGCGGCCAGGGTCAGCAGCAGGAAAAAGGTACTCAGAACGTCCTTGCGTTCGGTTATCCATGCGACCGATTCGACGTGCATCGGATGCAGGGCAAAGGCGGCGGCAACAAACGCACTCGGCCATAAGGAGCCGGTCATTTTACTGAGAACCGCAAACAACAGTAAGGTGTTGGCAAGATGCAGAACCACATTGACTATGTGCATCCGGCCGGGATTGACGCCGAATAACTCACAATCGAGCATCAGGGAAAGCCATGTCATGGGATGCCAGTTAAACGCATGACCGGAAGTGAATGCCCAGATAATACCATCCCAGGTCAGTCCGCCTGAAACGTGCTGATTATTATAGACATAGTCATGGTCGTCAAAATCGACAAAGTCGAAAGTACGCACCTGCCAAAAGACCAGCAGCGTGCTTGCCGCTAAAGCAAAACATACCAAAAAAACGGAATATTTATTCATAAATTCGAGCATTATTTAGTATGTCTTTAAGGAAATAACCCGAAGCAGAGACGCTTCATTAAGCTTGTCGTGTCAATATAACAACGGCTTACTTTTTCGCTTTTTGACCTTATCCATCCATGCAGTGAACTGATTGAACAGATAGTGTGAATCGTGCGGGCCGGGCGAGGCTTCGGGGTGATATTGCACGGCAAACGCCTTGAGCTTTTTGCAACGCAGACCTTCCAGCGTATTGTCGTTGAGATTAATGTGCGTCAATTCCACATTTTTGCCGGCCAGCGAATCGATGTCCACGCAAAAGCCGTGGTTCTGGCTGGTGATTTCGACGGCGCCGGTATCGAGATTCTTGACGGGATGATTGGCGCCGCGATGGCCGAATTTTAACTTATACGTTTTGCCGCCCAGCGCCAGCCCCAGAAGCTGATGGCCCAGACAGATGCCGAAGATCGGCAGTTTGCCCAGCAAATCGCGAATCGTATTGATGGCGTAAGTCACCGCCGCCGGGTCGCCAGGGCCATTGCTTAAAAATATGCCGTCGGGCTTTTTGGCCAGAATTTGTTTGGCAGTCGCCTCGGCGCCCATTACCTCGACCTTGCAGCCGTGGGACACCAGCAGCCGCAGTATATTCTGTTTAATGCCGTAATCCATCGCTATCACTTTATATTTCTTGGCGGGCTTGAGTTCTTTATCCGCCAGCACATCGACGACACCTTTGTCCCATTTATAGGATTGGCCGAGCGTGACCTGCTTGACGATATCGCGTCCGACCAAGCCGGGGTATGCTCCGAGTTTCTTTTTAAGTACGCCAATATTCAGTTCCGACGACGAAATAATCCCCCGCATCGCACCTTCATTGCGGATATGCCGGACGAGTTTGCGCGTATCGATGCCCTCCAGACCGACAACCTTATTTTCCCTCAGATAATCGCTGAAGGATTTTTCGCTTCGCCAGTTGCTGGGCATAGGACAGTTTTCCTTGACGATGAAGCCGGAGCAAAAAACCTTTCTCGATTCCCAGTCCAGTGCGTTGGTACCGTAGTTGCCGATCATCGGATAGGTCATTGTGAGAATCTGCTCATAATACGACGGGTCGGTGGTGATTTCCTGATAGCCGGCCATCGACGTATTAAAGACCACTTCTCCGACGGCAACACCCTCGGCACCAAAGGACCGGCCTTCAAACACTGTTCCATCTTCCAATAAAAGTATCGCTTTGTTCTGCGGCATAGGTATTTATTTCCTGTAATAGGATTGTATCGCTTTGACGGTTAATTTTTCCTTTTGCAAAGCTTCGATGGCGCGCGCGACGGCCAGGCCGCCGCGAATCGTGGTAAAATACGGAATCTGACGATCCAGCGCCGTCCGGCGAATCGGAAATGAATCCTTTATCGTCTGTTCGCCGATGGTAGTGTTGATAATCAAATCCACCTCGTTGTTAATCATCAAATCGACCACGTTGGGCCGGCCTTCGACCACCTTGCGCACGAATTCCGAAGGGATATTGTTCTTAATCAGCTCAATGCAGGTGCCGCGCGTGGCCAGAATTTTAAATCCCAGTTCAAGCAATTTTTTGGCGACCTGAATGCCGCGGGCTTTGTCGGCGTCGCGGACACTGATAAAAACCGTGCCCTTCGTCGGCAAACTGCACCCGGCGGCAATCTGCGATTTGGCATAGGCAATGCCGTAATCGTCGGAAATGCCCATCACTTCGCCGGTCGAAAGCATTTCGGGGCCTAAAATCACATCCGCCCCGGAGAACTTCATAAATGGGAAGACCGCTTCTTTGACTGAATAATAATTTCGAGAGACTTCTTCGGTAAAACCCAATTCTTCCAGTGTCATTCCCGCCTGCACCTTGGCGGCCAATTTCGCCAGCGGAACACCGATGGCCTTGCTGACAAATGGAATCGTCCGCGAGGCGCGCGGGTTGACTTCGATGATATAAATTTTGTCGTCTTTGACGGCGAACTGGATATTAATCAGGCCTCTGACCTGCAATTCCATCGCCAGCATTTTAGTCTGCCGTTTGACCTCGGCGATAATTTCGGGCTTGAGCGACACCGGCGGAAGAAAACAGGCGCTGTCGCCGGAATGAACGCCGGCTTCCTCGATATGTTCCATCACACCGCCGATGACGACGGTCTTGCCATCACAAATGGCATCGACATCCAGCTCGGTCGCATCATCGAGAAACTTGTCAATCAGAATCGGATGTTCGCCGGAGACCTCCAGCGCTTCCCGCACACAGGCTTTCAACGCCGACTCATCATAGACAATATGCATCGCACGGCCGCCCAGCACAAACGACGGCCGAACTAAAACCGGATAGCCCAGGTTGCCCGCGACTTTCAGCGTCTGTTCATACGTCATCGCCGTAGCGCCGGCCGGCTGCAGGAGGCCCAGCTTGTCCACAAGCTGATTGAATAATTTGCGGTCTTCGGCCTTTTGAATGCTTTCGGGCGACGTGCCGATAATCGGCACACCCGCTTTGTACAGGGATTTTGATAATTTGAGCGGCGTCTGGCCGCCGAACTGTACAATCACGCCGTCGGGCTTTTCCGTCTCGACAATCGACATCACATCCTCAAACGTCAAAGGCTCAAAATACAGCCGGTCGGACGTATCATAATCGGTCGAAACGGTTTCCGGGTTACAGTTGACCATGATGGATTCGACGCCGATTTCCTTGAGCGCAAAGGCCGCGTGGACACAGCAATAGTCAAACTCAATACCCTGCCCGATACGGTTTGGGCCGCCTCCCAGAATCATAATTTTCCGGCGTTTTGTCGGGTTGGCCTCGCACTCGGTTTCAAAAGTCGAATATAAATACGGCGTCGCCGCTTCAAACTCGGCGCCGCAGGTATCGACCATTTTATAGACGGCGCGGATGCCGGCATCAAACCGTTTTTTGCGAATCTCCGTTTCTTCCACGCCGAATTTCATCGCCAGGTACTTGTCGGAAAACCCCCACTGCTTGGCCTGCCGCAGCAATTCAGGCATCAGTTCTTCCAGCCCGCCGGCAAAGAGGTTCGCTTCCATCTCTACGATGTCACGGATGTGATTAAGAAACCACGGGTCGATATGCGTCAGCTCATAAATCCGCTCGGTGGTGAATTTACGCCGATAGGCCTCGGCAACATACCAGAGTTTGTCCCAGTAATTTTTCCGGAGCCGTTCATTGATTTGTTCATCATTCAGGCCGGGCTTGATGTGTTTGGCGTCAAGCGAATAACGGTCGATTTCCATCGAACGAATGGCCTTTTGAAACGATTCTTTGAAGGTACGTCCGATGGACATCGCCTCGCCGACGGATTTCATCTGCACCGTCAGCTCAGGGCTTGTGGCCGGGAATTTTTCAAATGTAAACCGCGGCCATTTGACCACAACATAGTCAATCGTCGGTTCAAAACAGGCCGGCGTCTTTTTAGTAATGTCGTTGGGAATCTCGTCGAGCGTATAACCCACCGCCAGCAGCGACGCAATTTTGGCAATCGGAAATCCCGTGGCCTTGGAGGCCAGCGCCGAGCTGCGCGAGACGCGGGGATTCATTTCGATAACGTATAATTTCCCGTTTTTGGGACTGACGGCAAACTGGATATTCGAGCCGCCGGTCTCGACGCCGATGGCACGAATAATTTTCAGCGAGGCGTCGCGCATAATCTGATATTCTTTGTCGGTCAGCGTCTGGGCCGGGGCAACGGTGATGCTGTCGCCGGTGTGAATGCCCATCGGGTCGAGATTTTCAATCGAGCAGACAATCACGACGTTGTCTTTGCGGTCGCGCATCACCTCCAGCTCGAATTCCTTCCAGCCGACTACGGACTCTTCGACCAGAATCTGATGCCGGGGACTGAGGTCCAGCCCCCACTGTGCCATACGCCTGTATTCCTCGATATTGTAGGCGACGTTGCCGCCCATACCGCCCAGCGTATAGGACGGCCGGATAATCACCGGAAAGCCGATTTCTTCGGCAACTTTAATCGCCTCATCCAGCGAATGGGCGTAGCCGCTTTGCGGTACATCTAAGCCGATGTCCTGGATGATTTTTTTGAAACGGTCACGCTCCTCGGCCCGTTTGATGGCCTTTAAATCGGCGCCAAGCAGTTTGACTTTGTATTTTTTCAGCACGCCGCTTTCGGCAAGAGCTACGGCGGTATTTAACCCCGTTTGTCCGCCCAGCGTCGGCAGCAGGCTGTCGGGCCGCTCTTTCTCGATGATTTTGGCGACCATCTCCGGTGTAATCGGCTCGATATAAGTCTTGTCCGCCAGTTCCGGGTCGGTCATAATCGTAGCCGGGTTGCTGTTGACCAGGATGACCTTATAGCCTTCCTTGCGCAGAACCTTGCAGGCCTGGGCGCCGGAGTAATCAAACTCGCAGGCCTGACCGATGACAATCGGCCCCGAACCGATAATCAAAATCTTTTTTATGTCTTTTCGTTTCGGCACAACTTTCCTTTTATACAATCTCTCGATGATATTCCTGAAGTGACTTGACGTCGCGTTTCTTTTCTTTGCAGGCCAGAATGCCTTTGGCCGCCGCCAGGGCTGCCGCAGTGGTGGTAATATACGGTAGCTTGTATTTTATCGCCGTTTTGCGGATGTACGAATCGTCGGTGGTGCTTTGTTTACCAATCGGCGTATTAATGACTAATTTAATCCGGCCATTCATAATCGCATCCGTGATATTGGGGCGTCCCTCGTGCAGCTTGAGAATTTTTTCCGCCTGGATTTTGTTTTCCGCCAGATATTGCTGCGTCCCTTCGGTGGCCAGAATTGCAAGGCCGGTTTTTTGCAGCAGACGAGCCGTTTCAAGAACATTTGTCCTGTCCGGCTGCGCCACGGAAATCAGCACGCTTCCAGCCAGCGGCAGAAACTGCTGGGCGGCTTCCTGAGCCTTGTAAAATGCAAGTCCCGATGAATCCGCGATGCCGAGGACCTCGCCGGTGGAACGCATCTCAGGGCCGAGAATGGGGTCCACCTCCGGAAACATATTGAACGGAAAGACCGCTTCCTTGACGCCGAAGTGCGGAATCTTTTTGTGAACAAGATTCAACTGCGACAGTTTCTTCCCGAGCATTAACTGCACGGCGATGCGAACCATCTGGATATTGCAGACCTTGGATACCAGCGGCACTGTCCGCGAGGCGCGGGGGTTGGCTTCCAGAATATAAACCTTGTCGTCGGCGATGGCGTACTGGATGTTAATCAGCCCGCACACTTTCAGTTCCATTGCGATTTTTTTTGTGTATTCTGCAATAGTCTTCAAATGTTTCTCCGGGATAGACACCGGCGGCAGGACACAGGCCGAATCGCCGGAGTGAATCCCGGCCAGTTCAATATGTTCCATAATGGCCGGGATAAAGGCTTCTTTGCCGTCGGAAATCGCGTCGGCTTCCACTTCGAGGGCATTGACAAGAAACTTGTCAATCAGGATGGGACGGTCGGGAGAAATATCCACCGCGGCATTGACATAATGTGTCAGCATTTCTTCATCGTGAACCACCTCCATACCGCGTCCGCCGAGAACATAAGACGGCCGGACCATCAGCGGATAGCCGATTTTACCGGCGATGGCAAGCGCTTCTTTCAGATTGCTGGCCATGCCGGAAGCCGGCTGGGGAATACCCAGCTTTTCAATAACTTTGCGGAAACGGTCGCGGTCTTCGGCCAGGTCTATCGACTCGGTGGACGTACCCAGAATCTTCACGCCCGCCTGTTCCAGTTCCTTACAGATATTCAGCGGCGTCTGCCCGCCAAGCTGAACGATGACGCCTTCGGGTTTTTCCTTGTTGTATATCTGGAGCACATCTTCCACTGTCAGCGGCTCAAAATACAGCTTGTCGGAGGTATCGTAATCCGTCGAGACGGTTTCCGGGTTACAGTTGACCATAATCGTCTCATAGCCCATATCGCGCACCGCAAAGGCCGCATGAACACAGCAGTAATCAAATTCAATGCCCTGCCCGATGCGGTTGGGACCGCCGCCCAGAACCATCACTTTTTTCTGGCTGCTGGACTGCACTTTGTCGGCGGCGTTGTAAGTGGAATAATAATACGCAGCGTTTTCCACACCGCTGACCGGCACCGGCTCCCATGCCTCCACCACACCCAGCGCAACACGCTGCTGACGAATTTCCTTTTCCGGCACAGCCAGCAATTTAGCCAGATACCGGTCGGCGAAACCGTCCTTTTTGGCCTGAATCAAAAGCTCTTTCGGCAGCGATTTGTTTTTATACTTCAGAATTTTTTCTTCCAGTTCAACCAGTTCTTTCATCTGCTGAATAAACCAGGGCTTGATATACGTCTTTTGATACAGTTCGTTGACATCTGCTCCTTTGCGAAGAGCTTCATACATCACGAACTGCCGCTGGCTGGTTGGAACCGCCAGCATAGCCATCAGTTCGTTCAGCGATTTGGCATGAAAATCCTTATCAAAACCAAGTCCATACCGGCCGTTCTCCAGGGAACGAATGGCCTTCTGGAACGCTTCCTTGTACGTCTTGCCAATGCTCATTACCTCGCCGACGGCGCGCATCTGGGTACCAAGCTGGTCTTTGATGCCGCGAAATTTTTCAAACGCCCAGCGGGCAAATTTGATAACAACGTAATCGCCCGACGGCGTGTATTTTTCCAGCGTGCCGTCCCGCCAGTATGGAATTTCATCGAGGGTCAGGCCGCCGGCCAGCATCGATGACACCATCGCGATGGGAAAACCCGTCGCCTTGGACGCCAGCGCCGACGACCGCGATGTGCGCGGGTTGATTTCGATGACCACCACTCTGCCGGTTTTGGGGTCGTGGGCGAACTGGATATTCGTTCCGCCGATAACGCCGATGGCATCCACGATGGCGTAGGAATAGTCCTGAAGTTTCTTCTGAAGTTTCGACTCTATCGTCAGCATCGGAGCCGAACAGAATGAATCGCCCGTATGGACGCCCATCGCGTCGATATTTTCTATGAAACAGACGGTGATTTTCTGCCCTTTGGCGTCGCGGACAACCTCCAGTTCCAGTTCTTCCCATCCCTCGACGGATTCTTCAATCAGCACCTGCCCCACCAGGCTGGCCGAAAGGCCCCGGCTGACAATCGTGCGGAATTCCTCCATATTATAGACTAAGCCGCCGCCGGTGCCGCCCATCGTATAGGCGGGCCGAATCACGCATGGAAGACCAATACTCTGAACAATGTGTTCGGCATCTTTTATATTGTAGGCAATTTCGCTTTTGGGCGTTTCAATACCCAGAGACGTCATCGTGTCCTTAAAAATCTGTCGGTCTTCGCCGCGTTCGATGGCGTCTTCTTTGACACCGATAATCTGCACGTTGTATTTCTCAAGGATGCCTTTCTTGGACAGTTCCGACGACAGATTCAGGCCCGTCTGGCCACCCAGATTCGGCAGCAGCGCATCCGGGCGTTCCTTGGCGATAATTTTCTCCATTGTCTGCACATTCAGCGGCTCAATATACGTCACGTCCGCCATTCCCGGGTCGGTCATAATCGTCGCCGGGTTAGAATTGACCAGCACAATCTGGTATCCCAGTTTGCGCAGCGCTTTACAGGCCTGTGTGCCGGAATAATCGAACTCACAGGCCTGCCCGATGACTATCGGACCGGAGCCGATAATCAGAACCTTTCGAATGTCATTGCGTTTTGGCATTGTTTGGTATCCTCATGCGAAATTTTATTCATGCTCCGTTTTGGCCAGACGGTCCCGGCCGATAACGGTTGGTGATCGGCATCCGACGGTCTCTGCCGAAAGCCCGCGGCGTAATTTTGATTCCCGGCGGAGACTGCCGTCGCTTGTACTCCGCCAAATCCACCAGGCGAATCACGCGCCCGATGGTGCGGGCCGGAAAACCTTCATCTATCATTTCCAACGGCGATTTTTCCTGCTCGATATACCGCTGCAAGACCGCGTCCAGCACATCGTATTCCGGCAGCGAATCACTGTCTTTCTGATTGTCGCGCAACTCCGCAGATGGAATCCGGTCGACGGTACTTTGCGGAATGACTTCGCGGCCGCTCGTTTTATTGACATAATTGCTCAACTGATATACCAGTGTTTTGGGCACGTCTTTAATCACCGCAAATCCGCCGGCCATATCGCCGTACAGGGTGCAGTAGCCCACCGCCGTTTCGCTTTTATTGCCGGTGGTCAGCACCAGATGGCCCAATTGATTGGACAGCGACATCATCAGGCTGCCGCGAATGCGGGCCTGCAGATTTTCATACGCCAGGCCTTTTTCATCCCACCCCGGCACGACAGACAAAACTTCGCTGAAATTTTTCAGTACGCCCTCAATCGGCAGACTGTGAAACTGAATACCCAGATTCCCGGCCAGTTTTTGCGCATCCGACTGCGTGTCCGGACTGTTAAAACGTGACGGCATTGTCACACCGACAACATTTTCTTTGCCCAACGCCTCGACGGCGATAACCGCCGTCAGGGCTGAATCGATACCGCCGCTGAGACCAATCATTACTTTGCTGAAGCCATTTTTGCGGACATAATCCCGCGTGCCCAGAACCAGCGCCTGCCAGACTTCCGACACCGGGTCCACAGAGGGCTGTGAAACCACAGATGAAGTCTCCTGCGGCACGGAAATAATCCGTTCGCCGCCTTTAACTTCGATATCCGCGTAGAAAATATCCTCCTCAAAAGCCTTGGCACACGCCAAGATATTTCCCTGTGCATCGGCGGCCATACTGCGCCCGTCAAAAACCAGTTCGTCCTGTCCGCCGACCATGTTGCAATACAGCACCGGCCTTTTGAAATGTTTCGCGCAGCGTCCGACGATGTCCTGTCGCTGACGAATTTTCCCGGCGTAAAACGGCGATGCCGAGGCGTTGATTATCGTATCGAATTCCCGACCGTCCAAAAATCGCTCCAGCCAGTCGATTGTCCAGATGTCTTCGCAAATCGACAGCGCCAGCTTGACGCCATTGATATCCACAATCACCGGCTCAAAACCGGCGGAAAAATACCGTTTCTCATCAAACACGCCGTAATTGGGCAGCAGCCCTTTGCGATAAACCGCCTCAATTTTGCCGTCCCGAATCACGGCCAGCGAATTATGCGTAGGCCCATCCTGCTGTTCGGCAAATCCGACCAGTAAAACCGGCCCCTGCCGGCTCATCGCCAACTGGTCCAGAGCGTACTGCGTATCCTGCAGAAACTGCGGACGCAGGAGCAAATCTTCTGGCGGATAACCGCACAGGCACAGTTCAGGAAACACAACGACCTGCGCCCCATAAGTCTGTGCCTGGTCGGCATAACTACGAACGAGTGCCGCGTTGCCGCCAAGGTCGCCTACTGTGGCATTACACTGTACCAGCGCTATCCGTATCGCCATTACTTTTAATCCTCGCTTCGTCAGGCGGTCCGACGAAACCATCGGTCCATCGCTTCGGCAGCCTGACGCCCGCTGTCAATCGCGCGAACCACCAGCGACGCGCCTGACACGGCATCGCCGGCCGCAAACACTGACGGAACGCTCGACTGGTAATGATTGACCTTGATATTGCCGTGGTCATCCAGTACGACGTTCAAATTCCGAATTAGTTGGTTATGCTCAACGTGGACAAATCCCGTCGCCAGCAGAATCAGTTCGGCCCCAATAACGAAATCGGAACCTGGCACTTCGGTCATTACCCACCGGCCGTTTTCCTGCTTCCATTCCACTTTGCAGGCGTGAACTTCTCTGACACCGGTCGAGTCGCCGACAAATTTTTTAGTCAGAATATTCCAGCGGCGGTCGCAGCCTTCCTCATGGGAAGACGAGGTCCGCATCTGCCGCGGCCACATCGGCCACGGCGTATCCGCCGGGCGGCTTTCCGGCGGCTGAGGCAAAATTTCTATCTGCGTAATTGATTTGGCTCCCTGTCTGCGGGACGTTCCGACACAATCGCTGCCCGTATCGCCGCCGCCGATAACGAGAACATTTTTACGACCGGCATTAATCAGTCCGGAGGTTTCAACAGTCTCATCAGCGAGCAGTTTATTCTGCTGCGTCAAAAACGCCATCGCAAAATGAATCCCCGGCAGTTCTCGTCCGGGAATGGCTAAATCGCGGGGCTTGCCCGCACCCATCGTAATACAAATGCCATTGTACATCTTCTGCAGATAGTGCGATGAGATATCCACTCCGGCGTTGACGCCGGTATGAAACCTGACACCCTCGGCTTTGATTTGCTCAAGCCGACGGTCGAGAACATGCTTTTCCATTTTGAAATCGGGAATGCCGTAACGCATCAGGCCGCCGGGCTTTTCATCGCGTTCAAAGACCGAAACATCATAGCCGGCCCGGGCAAGCTGCTGAGCCGCGGCAAGGCCCGCCGGACCTGAACCGATGACCGCGACGGTTTTGCCCGTCTTGACCGCCGCCGGCTGAGGCACTATCCATCCTTCCGCAAACGCCCGCTCGACAATCTGATATTCGATATGCCGAATCGTCACCGGCTTGTCGTTAATCGCCAGCGTACAAGATGTTTCACACGGCGCCGGACAAATCCGCCCAGTGATTTCAGGAAAATTGTTGGTCGAATGCAGCACTTCACAGGCCTGTTTCCACCGACCCTGATACACCAGGTCATTAAATTCCGGAATATTGTTGCGTATCGGACAACCCGTGCCGTGACAGAACGGGATACCGCAGTCGATACAACGCGACACCTGCTGCTTGATCGCTTCGGGCGTCAGCGGAATTTCTATTTCCTTATAATCCCCGACCCGCACTTCCACCGGCCGGTAGCCGACGGACTGCCGTGTATAGTCAAGAAAACCTTTTGTCTTAGACATGGAACACCTCTTCCGTCGCCGGCGTCTGCTCCGTGGAACGGCGTTCCTGGGCGCGCATCCGTTCCAGAGCCTTGCGATAATCAATTGGAATCACTTTGACGAAACGCCCGACCATATCGGGCCAGGCGTTCAAAATACGTCTGGCACGACTGCTTCGCGTCATTTTTTCATGCTTCGTAATCAACTGGTAAAGCAGGTCTTTATCTTCCTGCCGCCAGACATTTTCCAAATCCACCATATCGAGATTGCACAACGTATCGAACAACTGCATTTCATCGAGAACATAGGCGATACCACCGCTCATGCCCGCGGCAAAATTGCAGCCGGTCTTACCCAGCACCACGACCAGCCCGCCGGTCATATATTCGCACCCGTGGTCGCCTATACCTTCTACGACAGCCGTGGCCCCGCTGTTCCGCACGCAGAACCGCTCGCCGGCCATACCATTGATATACACCTCGCCGGCGGTAGCCCCATACAGCAGCGTATTGCCGACAATAATATTTTCGTGGGCCATAAACGGCGAGTCCGGCGGCGTCTCCACGATAATTTTACCGCCCGACAACCCCTTACCTAAGTAATCGTTGCTCTCACCGACCAAACGCAGGGTAATTCCCGGCGCCAGAAACGACCCGAAACTCTGCCCCGCCGAACCGTGAAACGTAATATCAATCGTATCTTCAGGCAGCCCCTCGGGACCTCTTCGGTTAGTCACCTTGCTGCTCAAAATAGTGCCGACCGTCCGATTGACGTTGCGAATCGGCATTCCCAATTCAACCTTGCGGCCTTCCTCTATCGCAGGCTTGCATTTTTTAATAATCTCCCAGTCGAGATGGTCCGCCAGGCGATCCGGCTGGGTACGGCTCAGACGAATCGTTTTGGGGTCTTTTGCTTCGGACACATACAGAATCTTCGAGAAATCCAGACCTTTGGTCTTGTAATGCTCCACAGCTTTTTTCATACACACCCGATCGGCCCGGCCAATCATATCCTCAAATTTCCGAAAGCCCAGTTGAGCCATAATCTGCCGGACTTCCTCGGCCACAAACAGCATATACCGTGTGATGTATTCCGGTTTGCCGCGAAAACGTTTACGAAGCTCAGGTTCCTGCGTGGCAATGCCGTAGGTGCAGGCGCCTTCATGACACTTGCGAAGCAGCGTACAGCCTATCGTCACCAGCGCCACTGTCCCAAATCCAAATTGTTCGGCCCCGAGCATCGCCCCAATCACAACATCGCGGCCGGTGCGAAGCTGACCGTCCACCTGAACCCGAATCCGGTCGCGCAGCTCATTGAGAACCAGCACCTGCTGCGTTTCAGCCAGGCCGATTTCCCACGGGCAGCCGGCATGTTTAATCGACGACAGCGGGCTTGCACCCGTTCCGCCGTCATGGCCGCTGATAAGCACTTCGTCGGCGCCGCCCTTACTGACACCGGCGGCAATCGTACCCACACCGATTTCAGAAACCAGCTTGACCGAAACTTTGGCCGAAGGATTGCTGCACTTGAGGTCATAAATCAACTGCGCCAAATCCTCAATCGAATAAATATCGTGATGCGGCGGCGGCGAAATCAGCGTCACGCCGGAAGTGGAATGCCGTAATCTCGCGATTTCATCCGTCACCTTATGTCCAGGAAGCTGACCGCCCTCGCCGGGCTTGGCGCCCTGCGCCATTTTAATCTGCAATTCCTTCGCGTTAGTCAGATAATGAATCGTCACGCCGAACCGCCCGCTGGCAACCTGCTTAATGGCACAATTACGGGAATCACCGTTAGGTTCGGGCTTGTATCGTTCAGCGTCTTCGCCGCCTTCGCCGGTATTGCTCATCGCGCCCAGCCGGTTCATCGCTACCGCCATACATTCGTGGGCTTCTTTGCTGATGGAACCGTGGCTCATTGCGCCGGTACAGAATCGCTTGACAATTGCCGTTGCCGGCTCAACTTCATCCAGCGGCACGGACTGGCCCGGCCCAAATTCAAACAATCCCCGTAAGGTGTACAGGTTTTTATCCTGTTCATTGATCGCCCGGCTGAACTGGTCGTAAGCCTTCGGGTCGTTATTGGTCACCGCATGCTGCAAAGAAGCGATTGTAGTCGGATTCCACAGATGCCGTTCACCGTCACAGCGGAAATGATAATCTCCGCCGAAATCCAGTTCCAGTTCGCCCGGCCTGCGCGGCTGATGCGCCTCCTGGTGCCGCCGAATCGCATCCGTCGCGATTTGATGCAAACCGACGCCTTCAATGCGTGAGCCGGTGCCGGTAAAGTACTGATCTACCACTTCTTTATTTAATCCAATGGCCTCGAACAACTGGGCGTTAAAATAACTGCGCAGCGTCGAGATACCCATCTTGCTCATCACTTTCAGAAGACCTTTTTTGACTGCGGCGATATATTGGTCGGTGAACTGAGCCGCTTCCACACCCGCGGGCAGTTCGCCCTGACGCTGCAATTCCGGCAGCATCTCAAATATCAGATACGGATTGATGGCGTTGGCGCCGTAGCCGCACAGCAGGCAGAAATGCATCACCTCGCGGGCCTCGCCCGTTTCAACAATCAGACCCACTTCGCCGCGCAGACCCTTTTCAATCAGGCCGTGATGTACCGCCGACACCGCCAGCAAGGCCGGTATCGGCGTCTTTTCCGGATTCACCTCCCGGTCGCTGAGAATCAACTGGGATGCGCCGTTTTCAATTTCCTTCTGCGCCGCGGCCAGCAGCTTTTCCATCGCCCTTTCCAGATTTCTCCCGGGGTCATTGGAATACGCGTCAAAAAATATCGGCAGCGTGGCAATCTTGAAATCGCCATGTTTGACATTGCGCAGCCGAATCAAATCTTCATTCGTTAGCATCGGGTGCGGCAGTTTTAACTGACGGCAGTGCTGCGGAGTTTCTTCCAGAATATTGCGCTTCCTGCCGGTGTAGCTCATCAGGCTCATCACCAGACCTTCCCGCAAGGGGTCGATCGGCGGATTGGTCACCTGCGCGAATAATTGCTTGAAATAATCATATAAAAGCCGGGGCCGGTCGCTCAGCACCGCCAGCGTCGCGTCGTTGCCCATCGAGCCGACAGGCTCCTGACCGTTGCGGGCCATCGGGGCGATAATCATCCTTACTTCCTCACGGGTATATCCGAATGTCCGCATCCGTACATACAGCGACTTGGTATCCGTCACGGCAACTTCCGGCGTGTCAAACAATCCCCGCAGTTCTATGCGGTTCTCTTCCAGCCAGCGGCGATAGGGCTTCTGGCGGGCAATTTTACTCTTGATTTCAGGGTCGGTAATAATGCGGCCCTCTTCCGTATCGACCAGAAACATCTTGCCGGGCTGAAGACGTCCCTTTTGTCGAATCTTGTCCGGCGGAAATTCAATCACGCCCGCCTCGCTGGCCACCACCGCCAGCCCATCGGTCGTCACAAGATACCGGCACGGACGAAGACCGTTTCGGTCCAGCGTACCGCCAAGGAAACGCCCGTCGGTAAAGACCATCGCGGCGGGACCGTCCCACGGTTCCATAATCGTAGAATGGTATTCATAAAACGCACGTTTATCCGTGCTGATGTGATAACGCGCACCAAATGCCTCCGGAATCATCATCATCATCGCATGCGGCATACTGCGGCCGGCGCGAACCAGCAGTTCCAGCATATTGTCAAAATTGGCCGAGTCGCTGGCGCCGGGCGTCAGTACTGGTATCAAATCGGACAGGTCGTCGCCGAGAACCGTGGATTCCAGATATTTCTCACGCATCCGCATACAATTGCGGTTGCCGCTGAGCGTATTGATTTCGCCGTTGTGGGCGATGCAGCGGAATGGATGAGCCAACTGCCAGTTGGGAAAGGTGTTGGTGCTGTACCGCTGATGCACAATCGCCAGAGCAGAAGCCACGCGTTCATCCGACAAATCCGGATAATACGCGAACAACTGCCAGGCCATAAACATGCCTTTATAGCAAATCGTTCGGCACGACAGCGAGGCAACATAAAAATCGCTTCCGTCTTTGCCGAGAACGCCGGCAACCTGTTTTTCCGCGCGCCGGCGGGCCAGGAACAGGTGACGTTCAAGTTCTTCACTCTGAAACCCCCTGCCGTCAACAAAAATCTGCCTGATGGCCGGTTCGGCACGCAGGGCAATGGGACCAAGACAATCATTTTTGACCGGCACATCACGCCAGCCCAATACTTTCATCCCATAATACTCAATCGCCTTTTCCAGAATCGCGTCGCAGCGGGCCTGAATATGAAAATCACGACTGTCAAAAACCATCCCTACCCCATACATCGCCGGCTGCGGCAGTGTTATCTCCAGCTTCCTGCATTCGGACTGAAAAAATTCATGAGGAATTTGAAACAGAATTCCCGCCCCATCGCCGGTGATATTGTCAGCGCCGGCGGCACCGCGATGATGCAGGTTTAATAAAATTTCTTTGCCATAGTCGAGAATCGTATGATCTCTGCGGCCGGAAATATTCACCACCGCACCGATGCCGCAGGCATCGTGTTCTTGGGAAGGCTCATATAAACCCTGATTTTCAGGTGTCTGATTCATGCTTTATCGTCTCGTCATTAGGGAATCTGTTCCCCGAACTCACAAAATTCGGGATAGTTTAGCAAAAACCGGAAAAACTGTCAAGAATCAATCCCCTTCCGTTTGTTAAATCATCCGACCGGAGACCGTCAATCAATGACAAAAAAGCCCCGCCGAATGACATCCATCCGACAGGGCTTTAAGTCCTTTAATTGTTGGAATTTTATATCGCCAACCGCTTACCGGATAAACAGCATTTGGGCGTATGTCGGCATCGGCCACAACTCGGCATCCACAATTGTTTCCAGTTCATCGGCGACCCGGCGGACTTCCACCATCGCCGGAACGACTTTGTCCCGGTAGGCGTCGGCCTTCTTGTCGGCCTTGTCCGTCTCTTTCGCCTTAGCCACGGCAACCTGCAGCACATTCAGCACCTCGCTCAGTTCTGCAATCAGGTCGTTGGCTTTCTTTAGTAATGCCTTTTGTGCCTCGGGCTTTACACCGGCTGTGGTCATGCTGTTCATCGCGCAGGCCACTTTACCGGCAAATGCTATCGCCGCAGGCAAAATTTGACGCCGGCCCATCTGGAGCATCGTCTTGGCTTCAATGTTGAGGGTCTTGGCATAGTTCTCCAGCAGTATTTCCATCCGGGCGTGCAGTTCCACCTTGCTGAGCACATTGTGCTTGCTGAACAGCTTAATATGTTCAGGGCTATAAATAGTAAGAATGGAATCTACACTGGAACGGACATTTGGCAAACCTCGTTTTTCAGCTTCTTTGGCCCACTCTTCGACATAGTTGTCGCCGTTATAGATAATCCGTGCGTGTTCTTTGACGATCCGTTGCAGCAGTTTTTGGGTATCGGCATTGATATTCTTGCTTTTTTCAAGCTCATCGGCGACTTCCGACAGAATGTCCGCTACAATGGTATTAAGCACAAACATCGGCCCTGCCGTGGATTGCGACGAACCCACCATCCGGAATTCAAATTTGTTGCCGGTAAAGGCAAACGGGCTGGTCCGGTTGCGGTCGGTACTGTCCTTGGGCAGCGGCGGAAGCGTCGTGACGCCGACTTTCATTTCACCGCCCTGCTTGCTGCTTTTGGCTTTGCCGCTGGCAAGTTGCTCAAAGATGTCGGTCAATTGTTCACCCAGGAATATCGACACAATCGCCGGCGGTGCTTCATTGGCACCCAGCCGATGGTCGTTGGCAGGCGTGGCAACGGATGCCCGCAGTATCCCGGCGTATTTATCAACCGCGCGAATCACCGCACACAGGAAAACAAGGAACACCATATTGTCATGCGGCGTATTGCCCGGATCCAGCAGATTGATGCCCGTATCGGTGCACATACTCCAGTTATTGTGCTTGCCGGAACCGTTAACACCGGCAAACGGCTTTTCGTGCAGCAGACAGACAAACCCATGCCGCAACGCAATTTTTTGCATCGCATCCATCGTCAATTGATTATGGTCCGTCGCGACGTTAACGGTGGCAAAAACCGGAGCCAGTTCATACTGCGCCGGGGAAACTTCATTGTGCTGCGTCTTGGCGGAAACGCCGAGCTTCCACAGTTCGACATTGACCTCGTTCATAAAGTTTGCTACACGCTCGTGCAGCGAACCGAAGTAATGGTCTTCCATCTCCTGTCCGCGGGGCGACGGAGCGCCACACAGCGTCCGACCGGCCAGCAGCAGATCCAGCCGCTTATCAAAAAATTTCCGGTCCACCAGGAAATACTCCTGCTCAGGGCCCAGCGTTGCCGCCACCGCGCTAACGCTGGTATTTCCCAACGCCTTCAACACACGAACCGCCTGTTTGCTCAGGGCTTCCATTGAACGCAGCAACGGCGTTTTCTTGTCCAGTGCCACGCCCGTATAACTGCAGAATGCCGACGGAATGTAAAGGATGATATTCTTGCCGTTCTCTCGAACAAACGCCGGCGATGTAATATCCCATGCCGTATAACCGCGGGCTTCAAACGTGGCACGCAGGCCGCCCGATGGAAATGACGATGCATCCGGCTCGCCTTTGATCAGTTCCTTGCCGCTGAACTCGAGAATGGTTTTTCCATCCGGCGTGGGATTAATAAACGCATCGTGTTTTTCCGCCGTCAGGCCCGTCATCGGTTGGAACCAGTGGCAATAATGCGTTGCGCCCTTCTCAATCGCCCAGTCCTTCATCGCGTTAGCGATAACATCCGCCACCGACAGCGTCATTTCCTGATGCCCCTTGCGAGCGGAAACAAATGCTTTATAGATATTCTTCGGAAGCCTCTCTCGCATTAGAGCGTCATTAAACACATTAATTCCAAAAATTTCAGATGTACATTTTGGTGTCTCCATTACTGCATCTCCATAAAAATATCGGTCTCTTTATTTTTCGCTGCCCCAGGAGATTTATTGATGTTTATCGCCTTTACCGGCAGCACCTATTATAGTCTTCACACCAAGCAAGTCAAGCAAGCGCATTCCAACTGAGAAAACGTATCCGTAATACACGACTTTTCCATGCTTCAATTAAGAGCCGGCCCCGACGAGCGCCGAAGCCGGCCCGCATGAAGAACACCAAAAACGCCGTTATTCGGCAAGGTATCCCAAATAAGCGACTTGATCTCGGATGAACCTGCCTGGACAACTCCTGTTGTCCCTACCGCACCTTTTTCCAACAGGTCAACCCGTAACCCCCCGGTTGTCGTCATTTTTGGGTTCTTCATTTTCACTTAACTTCAGTTGTATAAACTTATTCGCAAACCACGTGCCAATACGAAAATTTCCATATTAACAACCGTATCTTATTCAAAATAAACGAGTTACAAAAACCGCACCTGTCTTCAGAACAGGCACAAATTCTACAAAATTGTATTTTTCAACTCCGCAAAAAACAAAATTGTAGGAATCATCCTGCTCTTTAGCCCGTTTAGGCCCGCGCGCTCTTGTAAAGCAGGGTTATCCAATCGCAGCACTTCCCTTTTCACCGGTGCGGATGCGAACACATTGTTCCAGGTCGAGGACAAAAATTTTCCCGTCGCCGATCTCGCCGGTGCGGGCACCCTGAGTGATCGCCTTGATGGTCGGATCGACAAAACTATCATTGACGGCAATCTCAAGACGAATCTTCCGCAGCAGGTTGCCCGTTTCCTTAAAGCCGCGATAAACTTCCGTCACGCCGCCCTGACGACCATGTCCAAAGACCTCGGATACAGTGATCAGATTGACTTCCGCTTTGTATAATGCTTCTTTAACTTCTTCCAGCCGGTGCGGCTGAATAATGGCTATAACCAGTTTCATATTTATATCTCCCGTATAGTGGTCAATTTCAGAAATTATTCCAGCGCCGTATAAGCACGTTCATTGTGCTGTGTCACGTCTAAGCCCATTGCCTCTTCTTTGTCGCTGACGCGAACACCGATAAACAGGTCCACCACCTTGTACAGAATCAGAGTGATAATGAATGCATACACGACAGTCACCAGCGATGCGGCAAGCTGAATCACGAATTGTTTGGGGTTGCCGAAAAATAACCCGTCGGCCCCGGCGGGGTTGATTGCTTTAGACGCGAATAACCCCGTCGCCAATGCTCCCCAGAATCCGCCGATGCCATGTACGCCGAACGCATCCAGCGAATCATCGTATCCAAATCTCGGTTTGAGCCAACTGACGGCGAGAAAACAAAAGACACTGACCATAACACCGATGATGATGGCGCTGCCCACGCCGACAAATCCCGCCGCAGGTGTAATCGCAACCAGCCCGCCCACCGCGCCGGAAATGGTTCCCAGCATCGTTGGTGCCCCGTGAATCCGCCAGTCAATCAAAGCCCAGGTCAGCGCCGCGGCCGCAGCCGCTGTATGAGTCACCACAAAAGCATTGACCGCAATGCCGTTGGCGCCCAACGCGCTTCCGGCGTTGAATCCAAACCAGCCAAACCACAGCAATGCCGCGCCGAGAACGCTGAACGGCAGCGAATGCGGCGGAATCGGATGCTTGTCAACACTTTTGCGTTTGCCAATGACCAGCGCGGTCACCAGCGCCGCGATGCCCGCATTAATATGCACCACCGTACCGCCGGCAAAATCCAGCGCGCCAAGATTCCGAAGAATGCCGCCCATACCCCAGACCCAGTGCGCCACCGGATCATAGACAAACGTCGCCCACAGCACGGTAAAAATCAGAAACGCCGAAAACTTCATTCGCTCGGCAAACGCGCCGATAATCAGCGCCGGCGTAATCACCGCAAACATCATTTGAAATACCATAAACGCTTGATGCGGAATCGTCGTGGAATAATCCGCGTAGGGTTCCAGCCCGACACCTTTAAGCATCATCCATTGCAGACCGCCTATCCATTTGCTCCCCGGCGCAAACGACAGACTATAGCCGATAACCACCCACTGAATACTCAGCACGGCCAGGATAATCATACATTGCATCAGGACGTTGAGGTAGTTCTTCCTGCGGACCAGCCCGCCGTAAAAGAATGCCAGTCCCGGCGTCATCAGCATCACCATCGCCGAGCTGATCAGCACCCACGATGTGTCGCCGGTATCAATCTTCGCAGTCGGCGCGGCAGCAGGAGTTGCTTCGTCCGCCAGTACGCCTGTCGATAGCATCAACAACAGCATCGCCGGCGCAATCCACCATACATTTCTCTTTCTCATTTTGCTGTTCTCCAAAAAATTCATGCTTTTGTTAAAAACAGAGTCACACTAAAAAACCCCCGGCTTCCGTTTGCACCGAAGCCGAGGGCATTGATTCGTTCTGTATCAGGCTTCTTTCGGAACAGGTATAGCAAAGCCCATACCAGACACCACAAAGAAACTTGACGCATTCGTAACTTTTTGCAGGAAATAGAGATACAAATCTATCTCCAAAACCGCATTTCTTTTTAAATCCTACATTTTTGTAATATAAACAAGAATCGACTACGTTTTTGTAATCCAACTGCTTGTTTTTGGAAAGCCTATCAGCCGATGGCGTTGGAACCTTTCTCGCCGGTGCGAATGCGGATACACTCCGCAAGTTCAACAATAAATATCTTGCCGTCGCCAATCTGACCGGTCCGTGCCGCCGAGATAATGGCATTTACGGTCTTGTCAACAAAACTTTCGTTGACGGCGATCTCAAGACGTATTTTCTTGAGCAGATTCACCTCGAACTTGACGCCGCGATAGCTTTCTTCATAGCCCATCTGGGCACCGCAGCCCAGCGAGTTCGTCACGGACATCTTTCCCACTTCGGCTTTGGCCAGAGCGGCTTTGACTTCTTCCAGTTTGTGCGGTTGTATATAAGCAATAATCAGTTTCATAATCGTTTTCTCCAATTAAATTACATTGTACTGAAGACTTGGAATCCACTGTAGGCTTCGTTGCCATGTTCGCCGATGTCTAAGCCGCGAAGCTCTTCTTCACGTGATACACGCACTCCCATAATTGCCTTTATGGCAACCCATGCAACAATCGACATCAGGAACACAAAGATTCCTACGGTAACAACAGCCGCCAATTGAGCTTTGAGCAAGGCAAAACCGCCGCCGTAAAACAATCCGTTTCCGGTGGCCGTTCCGGTAATCTTATCCTGGGCAAACAGACCCACACAAATCGTTCCAAACACACCATTGACAAGGTGAACGGACAAGGCGCCCACCGGGTCATCCAGACGCAGCCGGTCAAACATCAGCACAGCCAGTACCACCAGGGCGCCGGCGATTAAACCGATAATCAGGGCACTGCCGACACTGACATACGCACAGGGTGCCGTAATTGCCACAAGCCCCGCAAGACATCCGTTCAATGTCATACCCAGGTCAGGTTTGCCCAGCAGCAGATAAGACATAAGCGTAGCAGTGAAAATCGCCGCAGCAGCGGCCGTATTGGTTGTTACCGCAATATGACTGATCGCACCGGGATCGGCGGCCATGGTTGAACCGGGATTAAACCCGAACCATCCGAACCACAATACAAATGTTCCAACAGTCGCCAAAGACAGGTTATGTCCTGGAATTGATTTGATTGTACCGTTTGAGAATTTACCGATTCGCGGACCGAGTATAATAACCCCTGCCAGCGCCGCCCATCCCCCGACAGAGTGCACTACCGTAGATCCGGCAAAATCGAACATTCCCATTTTTGCCAGCCAGCCGCCGCCCCAGACCCAGTGTCCCACCACCGGATAAATCACCATCGCCATCACAAACGAAAAGACAATAAACGACAGGTATTTGATCCGTTCGGCAACCGCTCCCGATACGATGGTTGCTGCCGTGCCGCAGAACACTAATTGGAAGAAGAACTTGGCCCAGAATGGCACTCCAGTCCAGGAGATCGCAGAGTAAACCCCTTGATAAGCGCTGCCTGTGGCGGGCGAGTTATCCGCACCGCTGGCCATGAACAATCCTTTAAGCCCAACCAAACCGCTTCCATCGCCGAACATCAAACCCCATCCAAGGATCAAAAAACCTATCGATGATACGGCGAACACAACAAAATTCTTCGACATGATGTTCACGCAGTTTTTGGCACGGGCAAATCCGGATTCCACCGCTGCAAAACCAAGATTCATAAAAAAGACCAGAAATGCAGTCAGCATAACCCACATTGTATCCATGCCAACTTTAAGATCGGAGGTCTTAATCACCACCTCAGCGGCCGCAGCGGGGGCGGCCTCATCTGCCAGCGCCGCCCCGCCCAAAAGCATGAACAGCAAAATACTCAATCCTAAAACGTTTTTGTTTATTCTTCGCAGTCCCATATATTCTTTCCTTTCTATTGAATTTGCCTGTTTAGAAACTTCGTGAAAGCGTCAAACCGGTAAAAAAATAATCGCTGCACGTCTTATTCGTAGAATGTCCGGCTATACTGCCATTCGAGTATGCGTCCGTCTTGCGAATATCACTATCCAGCAGTGTCACATAGTTCACACTCGGTGTTACCGTCCAGCCCATAACAACAACCGGAAAACCGACCGACACCGTTAAATCCTGTAATGAACTTCCCTTCTCGAACGTCTGAGTAGAATCCCAGTAGCCTTTATTGTAAGATGCGCTGCCCCATCCGACACTGGCCGAAGCCGTCATCCCCACCGGCATATCCGGCGACAACTCAAAAATCTTCTCTATCGCATGACTGACGCTGAATGCGGCATAAGTACCATCAAATTCATCGATATCACGATACAATGTCACAGTGGGACTTAAGAATGTATCCAGCCCCAGACCGGCGTAAACTTCTGTCGTATCATGTGCCAAAATACCCTCATCTGTACCGCTCGGGAAATAATAATAAATCACACCAACCGAATACTTCAGGATATCGGAACCCGGAATCTTGTCGGCATAACCAATCGTCCAGTCATATTCCGTAAATTCCCACTCATTACTGTGACCATAGCTGACTCCACCTCCATCTCGCTGCCTGTGATAATTAGTCATATCGACGTTACCCCACAGGGATGCCGATAAACCGCCGTAACTGGCGCCGACGGACGGCTGCATCACATAGTCGTCGTTGAGCAGCTGCCCGCGCCAGATATACTTGCTCATAAACGCCGTCGAAACATTGAAGCCCAGCGAAGGTCCGTCGGATACCGCCGGAGTCACGGGAGCATCATCGGCCGCCATCCCCATACAGTTTGCCAGCAATACCATTGCACAAAACACCATTTTTACTGTTCTTGTTTTGCTCATTTCTTTCTCCATTTCCACAATGTTTAGTTTATTTAGATGCACTTACATTGTTTTTTCGTTACAGAAGAAGTAAAGCAACAGGTATGCCAGACGTGATATTTAAATTCGCATCTTTTTTCTATCTCCTTTAGAATAAAGAGGATACAAAAATTTAAAGGAGTCCGTTCATTAAACTGCAAGACATCGAAGTTGTATTTTATTGTTTAGACAACTACATTATTGTAGTATAAAACAATGCCATCTACATTATTGTAACATATCGACTTTTTAGCAAAACATCTATTTTCTCAGGATGTTATATTTCTGGATTTTGTAGCCAAAGATACGTTCAGTCACTCCCAGTTCTTTAGCAGCGCGACGCTGACAGCCGCCGGTCTTCTTCAGCGCATCGACAATCATCTCTTTTTCGAGCGTGGCCACACGCTCGGCGAGCGTCAGCCCATCGGTACTTTGTGTCTTTTGCACCATTTGCAGTGACGGAGGCATGTGGTCCGAACGGATGACATCACCATCACAGACCAGAACCGCCCTCTCGATGCAGTTCTCCAGTTCTCGCACATTGCCGGGCCAGTGATAACTCGTAAGCATTTCAATGGCCGGCGTCGAAATCCGCGTAATAGGCTTGCCGTTTTCGCCGGCATATTGCCCCACGAAGTAATCCGCCAGCAGCATGATATCATCCTTGCGGTCCCGCAGTGGCGGAATAAATATCGGAAAAACGTTGATGCGATAATACAAATCTTCGCGGAACACTTTATTCTGAATGCCTTCCTCAAGGTTTTTATTGGTCGCCACGATGATTCGCACATTACATTTAATCGTTTCGGTTCCGCCAACCCTTTCAAATTCACGAAATTGAATTATCCGCAGCAGCTTGACCTGTAAATTGATTGAAAAATCGCCGATCTCATCCAGAAAAATTGTCCCGCCGTGAGCCAGCTCAAAGCGTCCGAGCTTCCGCTCCACGGCCCCCGTAAAAGCGCCCTTCTCGTGGCCGAACAGTTCGCTTTCCAGCAGCGTATCCGGCAGCGCCGTGCAGTTGACCTTAATAAACGGCTTATCGCTGCGCAGACTGTTATAATGAATCGCATGGGCCACCAGGTCTTTACCCGTACCGCTTTCGCCGCGAATCAGAACCGTCGCGTTGCTGTTGGCCACCTGGTAAATCAGCCGATACACCTCCTGGATGGCGTTGCTGGTGCCGATCATATTCTGCACCTTGAACTTGGTTTTTAATTCCCGCAGCAGACGTTCGTTTTCATTCCGAAGCCGTTTTTTGTCGGACTCGATACTTTTATTGAGCTTGACCGCCTGGGCAATCATCGCGGCAATGACTTCCAATAATCGCACATGGGATTCAAAATCTTCTTCCGGCCCAACCTTTTTATCCGCGCTGATTGCGCCAACCGTCTGCCCCTCCAGCTTGATGGGAACGCAGATAAAAGCAATCTTGCGGCCTTTGGGAATCTGCCGGTCGCCCGTTTTGGCCAGGAACCGCGGGTCCAGACGAATATCCGGCACCACGACCTCTTTGCCGGTCTGCACCACAAGCCCCGTGATGCCTTCGCCTACCCGGAAAGTCACAGCCTTTTTAGATTCCTCCGTAATCCCGTGCGCCACCTTGATATTAATCATTTCACTATCGGGATTGAGCAGTGTGACAATACCCCGTTCAAACTTCAGATGTGTATCCAGCGACTTGAGGATGGATTCGAGCGTCGCTTCCAGATTTAACGATTCCGCAAATGCCTTGGCCACATCGGCCAGTAATTCTACTTCCCGGGCAAGTTTTTTTGCCATAATTCCGACCTTCCCGTGCGTTTTTGGGTTATTCATGCAGTTTAATACTTAACAAAATTGTAGCATATTTAAAATAAAATACAATTTTGTTATTGCCATTTTTAAAAACAAAAAAGGCCCGCCGAATCAGCGAGCCTTCTGATGGCAACTCTTTTTAAAAAAACGACTTACAGTCCTTTTTCGAAAACCTTAACACCATCGACCACCTTACAGGTATGCACGGCGAACTTATCGGCGAAGTCCGGCCGACTCCGCGGATAAGCCGTCTCGACCGCCTTTTTCAAAGCGCCTGCCCCGTCTGCCAGAACCAGCGCCCCGGCCGCACCCTTGTCCCCGCCGCCCAGCATCCGTTCGCCCAGCACCTGCGGCACCGTGCGGACGATATCGCACATCGTTTCCAGTTCCGGCCCGGAAATTTTGTACTCGTCCCGCAGGCCAATACCGTCGTCGCGGAATACCTTCCCGACCGTCGCGATATCGCCTCGCTTCCATGCCGCCATCATCTTGTAAAACCGCATCTGCGCTTTGAAGATATAGGTCATCCGGTCCACAAGATGCGGAAATCCCTTTTCAAAGCGAGCTTTGATTTGCTGATACAACGCTTCTTCGCGAATATCGGCAAGGCAATTAATTCCAAACCCGGCATCCCTGGCCTTTTGAGCCATCTCTTCGCATTCCGCCCGGCGGACTTTATACGTGGATTTCTCCAGACCCGGACGAACCGTTCCCGTATCCATCACGACGATACGAAAATCTTTCGCCTTGCTGCCGAGCTTGACATATTTAATCGACCGCGTGGCAGGATTGTAATGTGTCCCCATTCCCGCTTTGGCAAAAAATATCATAATCTGATCCAATTTCCCGCACGGCGAACCGATGTACTCATTTTCCACCAACTGGGCCATATCGACGATTTTCATCTGGTCTTTTTCGACGATGCCGTTGGCGTCCAGCACCGACAAAATCAGGTTCAGCGACAGTGATGCCGAGCGGCTCATCCCGCCGCCGGGAATATTGCCCAGCAGCACGGCATTGATACCCTGCTTGAGATTATACCCGGCGTTACGCAGGATATAATCGACACCGTAAGGGAATCTGGCCCAACTGTCAGCGACTGTCTTTGACGCCGGCACATTGCCCAGCTCGAACTCCACAACACCGTCGCCGGGGAAATTCTCGCTGTACAGCCGCATTTTTGACGTGCCGTTGGGCTTATACGCCATCCAGATGAATCGGTCCGTTCCCACGCCAAACAATTCGGTACCGTTATAATCACCATGTTCAACGCCAAGGCAAAACCGCGACGACGTCCGCCGGACCTTGGCGCCCTTGATATCGATTTTCTTTTTGGCGGCGATTTTCTTCAGCGCCAAAAACGCCTCTTTATCGTTTGTCACTTGAAATGCTGTTTTCACCACAAAACTCCTTTATTTGGCAAGGACCAGCGGACTGAAAATAACGTATAAAATCAACGTCACAATCACAACCACGATTCCTGCCAGAAGTGCTCCCTTGGAGCTTTCCAGGTTAATCGAAGTGTTGTGCTTAAATTCGATCGGTTGAGCCAGAGGACGTACCAATGTGATGAAAGCCATCACGGCCAGACACAAACCGAAACAAATCGCCATACGGTTGAGAAACTGAACCTGAGGAACGGCAACCTTAAGAACGCCGTACGACACGATATTGGTCAGCAGTCCGAGAACCCCCGCCATCGGCGGCGCCTTTCGCACCAGCAAGCCAAACGCAAACACCGCAAGAATACCCGGCGAGATAAATCCCTGGCTTTCCTGGATAATGGTAAAAATGCTGTGGCTGATTTTTGGATTGCCAAGCCACGGAGCCAGAAAGACCGCTATAAGAACAAATACCACAACGGAAATACGGCCCACCAGCACAAGCTGCTTCTGTGTCGTTTCAGGATTCAAAAATTTCTTGTAAATATCCATACTGAAAATCGTGGATGCTGCGTTCAGCATCGCGGCCAGTGAACTGACCACCGCTCCCAGCAGCGCCGCCAAAACAAATCCCACAATCCCATTGCCCTGCGGTAAAACATTGCCCAATAATTGAGCCAGAGCGGTATCGTATTTGTGAGCGATAAATTTCTCCGTCGTTACTGTTTTACCTCCGATTGCCGCCGCGGCCTGAGTCTTTTCATTATAAGCTTTCAGTTCCGCATCCAAAGATGGAAACACAAAATTCCAGGATTTATCATCTGATGTAAATACCGTAAATTCCTCAGGACTGAGTGTTTCATAATCGCTTTTGATAAGTGGAAGAACGTATATATTTTTGGTCTTCAATGACTTGACTGCCTCTTGGTGCTCAAATATGGCCAGCATGAATCGCCCCGATGGCCAGCTTGCGATCGCCTCTTCCGACGGCGATTCCACCACATCAACAAGCAGGGTTTGAGGATTGGCTTTGAGATATTTGGCAATCACCAGCGCATTATCATACACGGCCTCGAATTGCATATTTTTGGCAAAAAGATTAAAGGCGATAATACCCGGTATCACTATCACAAACGGAATCAGCAGTTTCATAAATGCGGCAAATACAATCCCCTTTTGTCCCTGTGCCAGAGAAGCTGAACCAAGAGTACGCTGTGTAATATACTGATTTAATCCCCAATAATAAAAATTCGGAATCCACAATCCCAGCAAAAGGGCCGTCCAGGGTAATACCGAGTCCGTATCCGGCAAAAACATATTTAAACGCACCCGATTCAGATCCATAAAACGCCCTACCGCGCCCTGGCCTTCTTCCAGTTGCACCACGGCTACAGCGCCGGTTTTGACGTCCACAATAGTTGACGCCTCCGTCACGCTGCCCAGCTTGTCAAACGCAAAGAACATAATCACGGCGCCGCCGACAATCAGTGCGCTTCCCTGAATCAGGTCCGCCCAGGCGCACGCCTTCAACCCGCCGGTTACAACATAAATCATTGCAATCAAACCAATTGCAATGGAAGCAATCGCCAGGCTGATTTTCAGACCCCATAATTGCTCTGCCAGGCTTCGAATCGTCAACGCACCAGAATAGGTGACAGACCCCAGCAGCAACATATACATAAACATCATCGCCACGGCCATAATGGTTCTTGTGGTCGTGTTATAACGATGCTCAAGAAATTCCGGCATCGTATAAATGCCTGCCTTCAAAAAGTATGGAAGAAATGCAAAGGCGACTACAATCAGTGTAATCGCAGCCATCCACTCATAACTGGCGATAGCCAGCCCCACATGACTGGCCGCATTACCGGACATCCCCACGAACTGTTCCGTGGAAATATTGGCCGCAATCAATGAAAAACCAATCAGCCACCAGCTCAATCCCCGCCCGGCCAGAAAATAATCCTCGCCGGTGGCTTCATGACGGCTCTTATACATCCCAATGCCAACTACACACGCCACAAAAATGCCAAATACCAGAAAATCAAGAAACATGTCTTTCTCCTTAAAAATGCGTATCATGTGTGCATATCAAAAAACGAAAATAACCTATATTAGTCCGGCTGCTGCTGAAGCAAGGCGATAATGTCTTCCTTTTTAGGTAACGCTTCCTGAGTGCCGAATCGGCTTCGCGCCAGCGCCTCCGCCGCCGCCGCAAAACGCACCGCCGTATCCGCCGAATCATTGGCCCCGCAGCTGGCAGCCAGCGCACCGCAAAAAGCGTCCACTGTGCCCCCGTTATCCACCACCTCCAGACCCGGCCCCGGAATATGTCTTACCCCCTGTCGGTCGCTGATCAGCGCCCCGCGCCACCCTAAGCTCATCACCACACACCCGGCGCCTCTGGCCACTAATTCCGTACCGATGAATTTCAAATCGGCCGTCCCGCCGGCCCCAAGCTCGCTTGCACAGGTAAAATCCCCAAACCGAACCGCCAGCATATCAACATTATAATACTCCATCGGCCACTGAATTTGATGCAGGGCGTCGCGGGCATGTGTCGGCAGACATACATCCAGCACCGTCCGGCGTTTGTGAATCCCCGCCGTGCGAAGCGCCGCCACAACCGCCTCCTGCGGCAGTTCCCCGCAGACTAAGCAGGCGTCGCAGCTGCCAATAGCCTGCTCGGCCGCCGCATATTCAATCTCATTGCGGCCAAACGTGCGATTGGCACCCGCGCAAACACAACCGCTGTTTTCGCCCTGCGGGTCAACCAGGGTCACAATAATGCCCGTACTGATGGCGTTGGCGGTATAAACCAGGTCAGTGGGAATACGATATTGCTGAAGATTTTTTTGGATCATCCGTCCAAAACTGTCGTCTCCAACTCGCGCGATTAATAACACCTCGCAGCCGCACAGGGCCGCCTGAATCGCCCGGTTCACTCCCGCCCCCGTCGGCACACTGGAAAACGACGTTCCCTCCACCATCTGCCCCGGCGACGGAAACGCCTGACACTTCACGGCCAAATCCACATACGCAGGCCCAATCACTACAACCAAGGGTATCCGTCCCGCCATTGTTCACGTCCTTCCCATACATTTCGTTAGGTACCTATGAGTGGAAATATAGCACAAATTACGCAAAAGAAAAGAATATTTCAACCGCCCCCAAATCGGCAATTACCCCCGCAAAATCCTTTTCTTTAACCCAAAAACGAGTATAATCTTGACCGTCTGTCATTCCGGCCTTGAGCCGGAATCCAGGCAAATTAGTGGGTCGTCATTCCGAATCCCCTGAGCCTGTCGAAGGGGTGAGGAATCTGATTAAATAGCAAATTCCAATTTTGTAGGGTGTGCAGCTTTGCTGCACACGCGGAAGGTATCAAGGCAATGGACAAAGGCGCATACGACTTTACAAAAATTGAAGCCAAATGGCAGAAATACTGGCTGAACAATAAAACCTTCGGCACACCCGACGGCACAGATGCTACCAGAAATCGCAAGCCCGACCCCGCCCTGCCGCTGGCACAACGCCCCAAATACTATGTCCTCGATATGTTCCCGTATCCATCGGGAGCAGGGCTCCACGTCGGCCACCCCGAAGGCTACACCGCCTCCGACATCGTCGCACGCTACAAACGAATGGTCGGCTACAACGTCCTCCACCCCATCGGATGGGACGCCTTCGGCCTGCCCGCCGAACAATACGCCGTCCAGACCGGCACGCACCCGGCCGCAACCACACAAAAAAACATCGACAATATGCGCCGGCAAATTCAGTCCCTCGGCTTCTCTTACGACTGGGACAGGCAGGTGGACACCACAGACCCCAACTACTACAAATGGACGCAGTGGATATTCCTGAAATTTTACAATTCGTGGTTCGACGAAAAACTCCAAAAAGCCCGGCCCATCGAAGAACTGCCCATCCCGGACGAAATTAAAGCTCAGGGCCAAAAAGCGATTCAGAAATACATCGGCGAAAACCGTCTCGCCTACGAATCCGAAGCCCCCGTCAATTGGTGCCCCGCTCTCGGAACCGTCTTAGCCAACGAAGAAGTCGTCGGAGGCGTCAGCGAACGCGGCGGACACCCCGTCGTCCGAAAACCCATGCGGCAGTGGATGCTCCGCATCACAAAATTCGCGCAGCGGCTTTTGGACGGCCTTGACAAACTCGACTGGTCCGAATCCATCAAAAAACTCCAATTAGACTGGATCGGCAAAAGCGTCGGCGCCGAAGTCGATTTCGAAGTCGCCGGCCATAATAGCAAACTCCGTGTCTTCACCACGCGCCCCGATACGCTCTTTGGCGCAACATATATGGTGATGTCGCCCGAACACGCCCTCGTCGATAAAATCACCACGCCCGAATACAAACAGGCCGTCAAAGACTATCAGGAAAAGGCCGCACGCAAAAGCGACCTCGACCGCACAGACCTGGCCAAAGACAAGACCGGCCAGTTCACCGGCGCCTATGCAATCAATCCCGTCAACGACACAAATATCCCCATCTGGATCAGCGACTACGTCCTCATCAGCTACGGCACCGGCGCCATCATGGCCGTACCCGCGCATGACGACCGCGACTTCGCATTCGCCACCAAATTCAATCTGCCGATTATTCAGGTCGTCCAGCCCGGCGACCCAAACGACGCTGAACTCGTCAAGCAAGGAAAACTCTGTTTTGCCGGCGACGGCATCGCCGTCAACTCCGGCCAATTTACCGGCCTGCCGACACCCGAATTCAAGAAAAAAATCTCCGCATGGCTCGAAGAAAAAAAACTCGGCAAAGAAACCGTGAATTTCAAACTCCGCGACTGGCTCTTCAGCCGGCAGCGCTATTGGGGCGAACCGTTCCCCATCCTCCACGCCGAAGACGGCCGAACGATTGCCCTCAAAGAAACTGACCTGCCGCTGGTTTTGCCGGCCGTGGAAGATTTCAAACCCACCGGCACGGGTGAACCCCCGCTGGCCAAGGCCGCCGACTGGGTCAATGTAAAACTCCCCAACGGCACAAAAGCCAAACGCGAAACCAACACGATGCCGCAGTGGGCCGGGAGCTGTTGGTACTATCTGCGTTATATGGATGCCAAAAACCCCGGCGTTATCTTCGACCCCAAAAAAGAAAACTACTGGATGCCCGTGGATTTATACATCGGCGGCGCCGAACACGCCGTTCTTCATCTGCTTTATTCACGCTTCTGGCACAAACTGCTTTATGACCTCGGCTATGTCTCCACCAAAGAGCCGTTCCAGAAATTGATTAATCAGGGAATGATTCTCGGCGAAGACAATCAGAAGATGAGCAAGTCTCGCGGCAACGTCATCAACCCCGACAAAGTCATCGCCGACTACGGCGCCGACTCGATGCGCCTCTATGAAATGTTTATGGGGCCCCTCGAAGCCACAAAACCGTGGAGCATGCAGGGCGTCGAAGGCGTATCTCGTTTCCTCGGCAAAGTCTGGCGAATGATGATTGACCTTGAAACCGGCGAATTGCTCAGGGCCGTGCAGGATGCGAAGCCCGATGAAGAAACGCTGCGGATTCTGCATCAGACGATTATGAAAGTCACCGGCGACATCGAATCGTTCGGCTTCAACACCGCCATCAGCCAGATGATGATTTGCGTCAATCACCTGTCCAAATGCGATGTCCGCCCAAAATCCGTCCTCGAACAGTTTGTGCTGATTCTATCGGCGTTCGCTCCGCACATCTGCGAAGAGCTGTGGGAAAAACTGGGCCACAACAAAACGCTCGCTTACGAGCCGTGGCCGAAATTTGATTCTGAACTGGCCAAAGAAAAGAAGGTCGAGATTGCCGTGCAGGTGCTGGGCAAGATAAAGGATAAAATCGTCGTCTCCGCCGATGCAACGGAGGCCGAGATTGAAAAGATTGCACTGGCCAGCGAAAAAGTCCAGACAGCGCTGGCCGGCAAGACTCCCAAAAAGGTCATCGTCATCAAAGACCGTCTCGTCAACATCGTCGTGTGATGCAGGATTGAAATGTGGACATTATCCACAGCAGCGGCAAGCGCAAGCGAGCCGATTTTTTCTCAGCCCGTAAGGGCGACATAGTGTAGCCACGGGCGCCAGCCCGTGGAAATCGATAAGAAAATCCCCAGCCCCCACAGGGGGCGACATAAAATAGCCGGGCGTGTAAACGCCCGGAACCGATTCTCTCACTCCCCCCTTTAAGCCCCAGCGGGGCGACACATTTTCGCCCTTTTAGCAGGGATTTGCCTTATTTCTCCTTTGCTTATCTGAGCAGAAACCGATAATATTCTTCTAAATCAATCCCAGGCTTTGTTTGAAAGGGCAAACAAAAAATGAATAAAAGTATATTAAGCAGTTTTCTCAATTCTTACCCATTCAAAAATCCTAATTTCTTTTCATTTGAAGGAAGGTTAAATAGGGCAAAATATATTTTGACTATATTTATACTCGCTTTAATTTTCTATCCTATAGAAATGGTGTGGCCTAACGTGGGAAGTACATTGGGACTCATAGGAGTTTTTTCCGCTGCCATAAAGCGTTGTCACGACAATAATTGGTCTGGAGCAGCATTAATTATAATGTCGGTTCTTCCACCGAGCGCTCTCGTGCTGGTTTTCAAGAGAGGAACTATTGGCACCAATAAATATGGTGATGACCCTTTGTCAAAAAACAAAGAAAAATAGGCGCAAAAAAAGCCAGACTCCATAGGAATCTGGCTTCGGAGGAGGGTGATGAAAAGCCTTTGATAAGAGCCTCTTATTGTCTCGCTTTAATTCTTCTCACCGCCACCCTTACCTCTCGTGTATAACTATCGAAAATCCAAGCACAAAAACTTTAAAAATAATGCCCTAAAAATATTCCGGATGCCATATAACTTAAATCTACATCTGAAACCGCCAAACGCCGTGTTTCACTTCGCTCATTACCGGACCTTGCTTTCACACCAAAAACCTCAATATTTATACTGAAAACAGCGTTTTCGACCTCCACCTGAACACAAAACAAATAAATCCTGTATTAAACCGCCCAAAACGGTATAATTCGGAACTTTGGATAGTAGTCAAAATCGACTATAGCTTTGGATTTTAATTTTTAACTTTTGAATTTTTAAACGTGCCCGATTTTCAAATACACAGCGAATTTCAGCCGCAGGGCGACCAGCCCAGGGCCATTGAGCAGTTGACCGAATGGCTCCGGCAGGGCCATCCGCATCAGACCCTGCTGGGCGTTACCGGCAGCGGAAAAACCTTCACCATGGCCAACATCATCCAGCGGCTCAAAAAACCCGCTCTCGTCGTCTCGCACAACAAGACCCTCGCCGCACAGCTCTATGAAGAATTCCGCCAGCTCTTCCCCGAAAACGCCGTCGAATACTTCGTCAGCTATTATGACTATTATCAGCCCGAGGCCTACATCCCCCAGCGTGACATCTACATCGAAAAAGACGCCTCCCGCAACGACGAGCTCGACCGCCTGCGCCTCTCCGCCACGACCAGCCTGATGAGCCGCCAGGACGTTATTATTGTCGCCAGCGTCTCGTGCATCTTCGGCCTCGGCTCGCCCGAAGATTACAAGGCCAGCGTCATCAGCCTCCGTCTCGGCGAAGAAATCGTACGCAACGAACTCCTCGGCAAACTCGCCGACCTGCAATATAATCGCAAAGATATTGACTTCGCACGCGGCACGTTTCGCGTCCGCGGCGACATCGTCGAACTCTGGCCCTCGTATGAATCCTTCGCCGTCCGCCTCGAATTTTTCGGCGACTGCATCGAAAAAATCACCTACATCAATCCCATCTCCGCCGAAATCCTCGCGCAGGAACATCAGATTTTCATCTTCCCGGCAAAACACTATGTCCTGCCCGCCGACCGCGTCGAAGCCGCATACCAAAGCATCCGTCAGGAATTGCAGCAGCGCCTCATGCAGCTTCGCCACGAAGGCAAACTGCTCGAAGCCCAGCGCCTCGAAGCCCGAACACTCTACGACCTCGAGATGATTAAGGAAGTCGGCTATTGCAGCGGCATCGAAAACTACGCCCGGCACATGGCCGGCCTCAAGCCCGGCTCCCGACCCTATACCCTGCTCGATTATTTTCCTGATGATTTTCTTCTCTTCATCGACGAATCGCACGTCGCCATTCCGCAGCTTCGCGGAATGTACTCCGGCGACCGCAGCCGAAAAGAAGTCCTCGTCGAGCACGGCTTCCGCCTGCCCAGCGCCCTCGACAACCGCCCTCTGCGCTTCGAGGAATTTTACGAGCGATGGAAACACGTCGTCTTCGCATCCGCGACCCCCGGCCCCTTCGAACTCGAACTCAGCCGCGGACGCATCGCCGAACAAATCATCCGCCCCACGGGCCTCATCGACCCCGAAATTTTTATCCACCCGGCCTCGCAGCAGGTCCCGCACCTGCTGGCCGAAATCCAAAAACGCGCCGCCGTCAAGGAACGTGTCCTCGTCACAACCCTCACAAAACGGCTGGCCGAAGATTTATCCGCCTACCTGACATCGCAGGGCGTTCGCTGCCGATACCTCCACAGCGAAATTGTCACCCTCCAGCGAGTCGATATCCTTCGCGACCTGCGCGGCGGCGAATTTGACGTCCTTGTCGGCATTAACCTCCTTCGCGAAGGGCTGGACCTGCCCGAAGTTTCCCTTGTCGCCATTCTCGACGCCGACAAGGAAGGCTTCCTCCGCAGCGAAACCTCGCTCATCCAGACCATCGGACGTACCGCCCGAAACATCAACGCCACGGTCTTCCTGTACGCCGATGCCGTTACACCTTCAATGAAAAAAGCCATTGACGAAACCGCACGCCGCCGTACAATGCAGGTCGAATACAATCGTCTGCACGGCATTACGCCCCAGACCATTCGAAAAGAGATTCAAAAAGGATTGTCCGACGAACTGGCCGCCCGCAAACGTGCCAGACAGGTGGTTTGCCTCGACGAATCCGAATTTGACCGGGCCGAGCAAATCGCCGAACTGGAACGGCAGATGTTCGACGCCGCTGAAAATCTGGATTTCGAACGCGCTGCCTTGCTGCGGGACAGGATTCGCCAATTAAAGGAAATGCCGGAATTCAACGACACCCGCGAAATCGTAACGGATGCCGCAATAGAATGCAAAAATAAAAACGCAAAACCCAAGAAAGCGAAAAAGAGGTAACTCCATGGGAGATCGAGTCACAAAACGCGCAATTAAACCGCTGGACATAGAAAAAATTACGCCCCTCATTCAAATGGCGGTCGAAGAGGATTTCGGCCAGGGGGACCCCACCAGCGAGATCACATTCGATGAAAACGAACAGGGCAAGGCATTTATCGTCACGCGCGAAGAAATTGTCGTCTGCGGCATGGAAGTGGTGCGGCAAATCTTAAAGTTATACGACGAACGGCTCAAGCTCCGCGTCCTCATCGAAGACGGCTGTCGCGCCAACGTCGCCAATCGACTCGGCGTCATCGAAGGCCCCATTCGAAAAATGCTCTCCGCCGAACGCGTCGTACTCAATTTCCTTCAGCACCTCTGCGGCATCAGCACCATGACGTGGAAATTCGTCAATGCCATTCGCGGTACCAAAGCCAAAATCTACGACACACGCAAAACAACCCCCGGCTGGCGAGAACTCGAAAAATACGCCGTCCGCTGCGGCGGTGGGTTCAATCACCGGATGAATCTGGGCGAAGCCGTCATGTTCAAGGACAATCACTGGACGGAACTGGGCGGAAAATTCGAGCCGAAACTCAATAAAATGATTTCCGAAGCCAAAAAGAAAGAAGGTGTCAAATTTATCGCCGTCGAAGTGGACCACGTGGACGATCAGCTCGACCGTGTCCTGACCATCCCCGGGATCGACGTCATCCTCCTCGACAATATGGGGCAGTGGCAGCTCAAACACGCCGTGGAAATGCGAAATCATATCAGCGGCCAAAAACCTCTCCTCGAGGCCAGCGGAGGCGTCACTCTCAATAATATCCTGGCTATCGCCGAATGCGGCGTTGACCGTATCGCCATTGGAGCCATTACCCATTCCGCCGTCGCCGTGGACATCGGACTGGACAGATAACCCAAAAAATGATAGCTTTTAAGACAAACAGTAGCGTGGAGCGCAAGCGACACGATAGTTTCAAGAAGCACGGAGCGTCAGCGACGGGACGTAATCAAGAGGCCCGAGATGAACAGCAGCGGCAAGCGGATGAGAGCCGATTTATTCTCAGCCCGTAATGGCGGCATAGTGTAGCCACGGGCGTTAGCCCGTGGTTAGCATAACGCGAAACGAAATTTAAGCCCCCGCGGGGGGCGGCATAAAACTTTTCGATAGAATAATTTGAAATCTCAAACAGAGCAGCTCAGTATTGAAGCGGTCCAACAGGATCTCCAGACCCGCCATATTGGACGGCGGATTATCCTGCTGGATGAAACCCCCAGCACCAATGATGTCGCATGGTCGTATGCCCAAACGCCGGACTGTCACGGCCTCTGCGTCCTGGCCGAACTGCAGACCGCCGGACGCGGACGACGCGGACGCAAATGGTACAGCCCGCCCGGACAGAGCGTTCTCTGCTCAATCCTGATTCAAAATGCCGAACCCTCCGCCGCCCTGCTCACGCTGGCTGCCCCAATCGCCGTCATCGACGCGATTGAGTCCTGCTGCAACCTCGACGCCGCCATCAAATGGCCAAACGACATCCTCCTCAAAAATAAAAAAGTCGCGGGCATCCTCGTCGAATCACGCAAAATCGGCCCTCAATCGGTTTCGGTCATCGGCATTGGCATCAACGTCCATCAGGACAAAGACTGCTTTGCCGAACTGTTGCTCGACGCCCCCGCCGTCAGCCTCGATATCGAATTACGGCGACACGTCAACCGCAATGAACTGGTAAGTGAACTCCTTCAGCGTCTCGAAAAACGAATTCACATGGCCGTCGAAAAACCCGAAAAACTCCTGCGCGACTGGAAACGCCGCAATCGGCAAATCGGCTCACGCGTTGAATTGGAATCCGATGGCAGACAATACGCCGGCACCTGTATTGGTATCGATCCCGTCGAAGGACTCATCGTCCAAATCGACCGCGGCCCCGTCAAAATCTTCTCCGCCGCTCAAACCTCCGTTGTCAAAAACGGCAGCTAACTGTTCAGCGGCTATCCCCGTCGGCCTTTTTTGAAAAAGGCTTCCGCAGAAAATCCTTGATTGTCCTGGTTCCCCAAACCGTACCTTTGGCAATCGTCTGCTCCGTCGCCGCCGCGGCCTTGGCGGGAATACGGACATATTCGGTAATCGTCTGTGCCATATAGTCAAATGCCTGACCCACGGCATCCCGGACTTGGGCGGTCGCCTGCCCGGAACGCACTTTCACAAAGCCCCACACATCCGCAAATAAAATTCCCCTGCCGGCGGAAAGTAAAATTCGATGAATAATCTGCTCGTATTCTGGAAAAGGAATATTTTGACAGTTCACGTCAATTTTTGTAAAACGTTGGAATCGTCGGGAAAAATGGCTTCTTTAAAGCGTTTACACGGGATATATCAGTCAACATGAACTCAAACAGACAAACGGGGCTTGTGCAAAGCTACCTTACGCTGCTCAAAGGCAAGTGGGGGCAGTTATGGGGTATCTTTATTGTCTACTTAATCAAGCACTCGCCGGCCCTTGCACTGCCTATTGTAACCGCCGTGATGATCGATCTGGCGGTACAGACCCAGGACCCCCGCCGATTCTCGAAACTGCTGTTTTACTTTGCCCTGATGATGGTCCTTGTACTCCAGAATATCCCGACCCATATTCTTTATGCACGCATGCTCAGCAATGTGATGCGAGGAATCAGCCAGCAGTTAAGGCAGGACCTGTGCAGGCAACTGCAGCGGCTTTCGCTTCTGTATCATCATCGCTCAAATATCGGCAAGCTGCATTCCAAGGTGATTCGCGATATCGAAATTATCGAACAGACCCCACGAATTTTCAGCGAACAGATTTTCAGCTTTGTCTGTCAGGTCGCCATCGCCGTCGGGGTCATTGCCATACGAAAACCACAGGCCCTTTGGTTTTTTCTGATTGGCGTACCGATTGTCGTGCTGCTGCGAAATCAATTTGTCGAACCGGTCAACCGGAGCGCCCAAAATTACCGCCAATCAATCGAGTCAATGACGTCGTCGCTCAATGACATGCTCAATATGATTCCCATTACCCGCGCCCACGGGCTTGAAGATTTTCATGTCCACGAGGTGGATTCAAAAATTACCGACGTTTTTAAAAGAGGCAAAAATTTCGATACGATTTCCGCAATTTTCGGCTCATCCGCCTGGGTGGCAATGACGGCGGTTCATGTCATTTTTATCGCCGGTTCGGTCTATGCCAGCATGAAAGGGCTTATCAGCGTCGGCGACATTGTCCTGTTTAATTCCATGTTTCTGGTCCTGACCGGTCAGGTGATTATGATCCTCAATACTCTGCCTCAGTTAAGCCAGGCCCGCGAATCCATCGTCTCGGTACAAGAAGTCCTCAATTCTCCAGATCTGGAGGAAAACAGCGGCAAGAAACCTTTTGAAACTATCGAAGGCCGATTTGATTTTCTCGGCGTCCATTACCGCTATCCCGACACGGCCCAGCACGCTCTCGTGGATTTCAGCCTCGAAGTTCTCCCTGGCCAATCCATCGCCTTTATCGGCCCCAGCGGCTCAGGAAAATCTACCGTACTGTCAATGGTGCTTGGTTTTATACGGCCCAACACCGGCACCATCCGCATCGACGGCATGGATGTGATGGAAATGGATTTAAGAACCTACCGCAAACACGTGGGAGTTGTCACCCAGGACAGCATCTTCTTTTCCGGCACCGTCTTTGACAATGTGGCCTATGGACAGGATGACGATATTCAGGAGCAGGATATCCTCGATGCCCTCAAGGCCGCCGATGCCTATGATTTCGTACAGGCATTGCCCAACGGCCTGTATACGCACATGGGTGCAGACGGCCTGAAGTTTTCCGGCGGCCAGATGCAGCGGCTGGCCATCGCAAGAGCCATTGTCCGAAACCCCAAAGTCCTGATTCTCGATGAGGCCACCAGCTCGCTGGACACCGAATCGGAAAAGAAAATTCAGACAGCCATGGACAGACTGATGAAAAACCGCACCTCCTTCATCGTCGCCCACCGTATTTCAACGATTCAGAATGTTGACCGCATTGTCATTTTGGATCAAGGCAGAATCGTAGCTCAGGGCACCCCAGCTCAGCTTCTCAAAAACAATAAAATCCCATCTTTGGGATAAAAATGAAAACAATACAGCATAATTCCAACGAATTGATTATCCGCGACTGTGGCCTGACCGGATATGCGGAAATTCTGTCGCTTCAGCTTCAGCTTCTGGCCGACCGACAGGCCGACAAAATTCCCAACACCATCCTGCTGGTTGAACATCCGCCCGTCATCACGCTCGGCGCCCGCAAAAGCGAAAACAAACTCCTTGCCGACGAAATTACACTGAAAAACAAAGGCATCGAAATCATTACCATCGGTCGGGGCGGCGGAACCACCGCCCACAACCCCGGCCAGCTCGTCATTTATCCCATCGTCAAACTCAAAACCCTCAAGTTGGACGTACCCCAATTCGTCCGCCTCGTCGAACAACTCGGCCTCGAATTGCTCGATAAGTCAGGCGTTATCGCTCACCGACAGAAAGGTCTCCCCGGCCTCTGGGTCGGCAAAGAAAAAATCGCCTCCGTCGGCATCCAGATAAAAAAATGGGTCACAATGCACGGCATCGCCGTCAACATCTGCAATGATTTGACAATTTTTGATTATATCGTGCCCTGCGGACTGGAAAATGTTAAAATGACCTCCGCCGTCGAGCAAACCGGCAAACAATATAATATGCAGGATATTAAAAAAACCGCCGCCCAACTATGCGGACAATTATTTAGATAATAAAATGACAGAATCAAAACGCAAATTCCCGGATTGGCTCAAACGCCGTATCGGCTCCGGCCAAACTTTCGCCCACACGCACCACACCCTCGACACACTGGGTCTCGAAACCATCTGCACCAACGCCAACTGCCCCAACCGAGGCGACTGCTGGTCGCGCGGCACAGCCACCGTCCTCATCCTCGGCGCCATCTGCACCCGAAACTGCAAATTCTGTTCTGTCGCCCACGGCAAACCCCTGCCGCCGGATCCTACCGAGCCCGCGCGCGTTGCACAAATGGCCAAGGAAATGAAACTCAATTACTTAGTCATCACCAGTGTGGACCGCGACGACCTCTCCGATGGCGGCGCTTCGCATTTCCGCGATGTCATTCTCGCCTGCCGCAAAGAACTGCCGCATCTCGAATTCGAGCTTCTCGTCCCCGACTTCCGCGATTGCCAGGACAAGGCCATCGAAATTCTCTCGCCCGCACGCCCCTTTGTCTTCGGCCACAATATCGAAACCGTCCCCGCCCTCTATCCCGTCGCCCGCCCTGGCGGCGATTACCGGCGATCGCTCAACCTCCTCCAAAAAGCAAAACAAGCCTGGCCCGACACACAAACCAAATCCGCCATAATGCTCGGTCTCGGCGAAACCGACTCACAAATCACAGCCGTCCTCAACGACCTGCGCAGCGTCGGCTGTGATCGCATCGCCATCGGCCAATACCTCCAGCCAGACAAAAATTCCCTCGATGTCGTTGAATTTATCCCTCCCGAGAAATTCGACGCTTGGGCCAATAACGCCAAAAAACTGGGCTTTACCTGGGTGCAATCCTCTCCCTTCACCCGCAGCTCCTACCACGCCGAAAAAAAAACTCTATAAAATCGACCATCTGAATTCTGACATTCCATATATATATCGCAATATGCCATTCCGAACCCTTTGCGGGTAAGAAATCTGTTTTTCCCAATCCCGCCGAAGGCGGCTCCTTAATTTTGCCTTTTGATTTTTGCATTTTGAATTTTCACTTGTATCCCTCCGTTCTTCTATCCCTGCATCCTTGTTTTATCAGACCTTCCGATTTTTCCCCCGCCAAGACGTTTAATTGTTATCCTTTACTTAGATGGATGCATTTTTCTGGGGGTATAATGGAATGAATACACAAAAGAAAAAAACTGCTCGTCAAGGTATTGCGCTGATTGCCGCAATGATTTTCATCATTGTTTTTGCGGCAATCTCCGTCGGCTTTCTGAGTCTCAGTTCGGCCAATACCCAAATCGCGGATAATCACCGCGCCGGCAATAGCGCCTTCAATGCCGCATTGTCCGGCCTGGACTGCGCACGCTATTTGCTGGTCAAAGCGCATAATGCATACAAATCCTCTTCCGCTTATACCAGCAGTAAAACTATCGCCAATACCGTACTCGCAACCGAAGCCAATACAATGTGGAACAATATCTATACCCAGCTATGTGCCCAGTTGACCACAGTATCGAATCTCGGTTCAACAACGGTTAGCAAAGTTAATAATTCCTCTACGGGAGTCGGGCATATTATTGTTTCCGGCGTTCAGTACCAGGATTCCGGCAACACTTTCACAATTCAATATTCTCACACCGCCAATAGTCCCAATATGATCATTGCCTGTACCGGCACAGATGGAAATATCAGCCGGACGGCGGGAACATCCGTCGAAATCACCAAGCCAAAATTGAATTACGGCTTTGCGGGACGCGGACGGGTCTGGCTGGCCGGAAATACCACCATTCACGGCGACGTGTACAGCTCTTATGGATACAAATCCAACGGCTCCCTGCAATCCATGTCGCCCTTTAATACGACCTCCGACTCCGTCGTCGAAGGCGCCCTCAACACCATTCTCACTAAGACAGCTATCGACAACGCCGGCTATTATCAATTCGAAACGCTCGACGCCGACGGCAAACCTACTTATGCCGCCAATGACCAGTTGCAGGGCCAATACGAAGGCGTCAATTACGGCGCTCCTGCCTCCGATTTCGCTGGCATGGATATCAGAGACTACGATACGACCAAATACTATAATGACACACGCACGACAAATGGCGGCGGCGGCGATATCCCCTCTCCTTCGTCCTCACAATACACAGGCTCCGATACGCAGCTTGCCGGCCTTGGCTCTATTGCCGGGACGAAGTGGCGCTATGAGCGTTTCCCTCATGATTCGGGCAACTATACCACAGGCTCCGGCATCCAGGTCAAGAGGTACATCTACAAGAACCAGACCTTCAGCAATGTACGGTTGCCTGCCGACAAGAACGCCCTGTTTATCAATTGCACGTTCAATAACATCCTGTATGTGGATACAGGCAAGACGACAAGCAACTACAACAATGTCCGATTCGACAACTGCAACTTCAATGGCACGATTGTCAGCAATACGCCTCAAACCTTTAACTGGCAAAAGAATACGCTCTATTTCACGGGCAGCGCCGCCTTCCAAAACAATTCCGGCATCCAGGAAGCCACTATTTTGGCGCCTCATTTCAATGTCAACCTCGGCAATACCAACGCCGACAAAAGCAACAATAATACGCTGACCGGCGCCATTGTCGGCGGTATTGTTGATGTCCGTGGAAACGCCAATATCGAAGGCACAATTATTTCAATGGCCGATACGTCGTCCTATACGTCAGGCTATGTCTCCAACATCGGCGCCACACTCGACGACGGCGGTTCCGAAACCACCCGCATTGATGATATCGGTACAATTGACATCACCCCCCGTATCGACGGAACGCTGCCTTACGGCATCAAAACACCCGTCGTATTGAATATGAATACCTCGGCCTTCACTGCAAACTATAACGAAAACTGAAAAGGAAGCCAAACTGAATCTTTTTCTGGAAAGGAATAACAAAATGAAACGACTTATGACAACAATGCTCATCCTGACACTTCTGCTGCTCGCAATTCAGATGCCTTTGATGGCACAAAGCTTCGCCGACTGGCAGACCGGCGCCGTATGTATGACCGACGGTGATGAAGGCGCCGCAGAACAGCCCGCCGACCCTAATGATGGCGGCGGAGGCGTAGAAACGCCCGAATAAATGCCGCCGTTTCACGCAAACACAAAAGGCCGTTGCTCACGTGAGCCTCGGCCTTTTTATTTTATCCATCTGACGCCCTGCGCGTCACTCCGAACAAATGTGAGGAGCCTGTTAAACTGAGCCCGGCCCTTTGGGCCGCTTGCCCTGCCGTAGTTCTAACGAAGACGGGTCCTCAATTTTGCATTTTGATTTTTGCCTTTTGATTTTTATTTCCCTCTCTGCCCAGGCCAAAGCATCACCTGCAAACGCGGCCCGAACGAAAATCCCGTATTCAGACAGTAATCCGCTATCCACTGCGATTTATCAAGGTACGCCTTCCGCTCCGCCGCCTGCGGCATCAAAAACACCGACTCCGGCCGGACCTTCGGCAATTGCCCCACAAACCGCACGATTTCGTCGAGGTCGCCTCGGCTGTCCACAACAAACTTAAGCTGACAGGGATAGTGCTTGAGCAAGTCTTTTACCACGCTGACGTTAAGACGGATGGATTCATGCACCGTCGCATGGGCCGGCGTCGAATTCGACAGCTTCGGGCTGATACTCATCAGCTCGCACGGCAGCCCCCCCACAAACATAATCCCCGCCGTCTCAATGGTAATATGCACGCCCGGCCGACGAATCGCCTTAAGCAGCTCCGGCAGCTTCGGCTGCGTCATCGGCTCGCCCCCTGTAATCACAATATGACCGGCTGGGTACCGGTTGATTTGCTCACAAAGCCATGCTTTGGCGTATTTCGTCCCCGCCGATGGGCTTTGCGCGTCCGGCGTATCGCACCACCGGCAACGCAGCGGACAGCCCGCAAGACGAATAAACACGCTCGGCACCCCCGCCAATTGCCCCTCGCCCTGCAAACTATAGAATATCTCGTTTATGACCATATACTCAATGTCGCCGATTTCCAAAAAAAATCAAGCTCCTTTTTCTTGCCGCGTCGAAACTTTTGCGAAGACGGGTCCACTTCGTCCACGGTGTCCATTACGTCCATCCGCCCCGGCGGATTCCATAATTTTGCCTTTCTTGTCCGTCATAGCTGGTTTCTGCGTAGCTGGCCTCAGCGAAGCAGAATAGCGACGACGGATGATTTTTAACTTTTGCCCTTTGTCTTTGTTCCATCCCTGCATACCTGCATACCTGCATTCCTGCATACTTAGTCAAAATTACGATTGCACTATCCTGCTGTCTTATAAAATTCCATAAATTTTTAACTCCATTCCCCATAAAGACTTGCCTCTTTTCCCCCCTCCAAAAATCACGACTTTTCGACACGGCTGTGCAAGTAGCGGGTAATTACAGTGGGCCGTTTTTCCGCCCTTGTGGTTCTTTGAAAAGTAAATGCGGCCAGCCTTCACAAAACTGCGGAAACTCCGTGTAAAAATAAAAAATCTGAGTCCTGTTTGTCCTGTAAATCCCGTCCAATAAGTTTTTTTGGAAAAACAAACCCATTTCAAAAATCGATAACTTATTACAAAGAAAGGACTAATCTCAAAAACGCAAAATCAAAGCAAACCCAAACAAACCCAATCTCAACACGAGCTTAACAATTCGCGGATAACTTTGAATGTATGCTGAATTCGGTCCGCTATTTAGACCGGCATGAGGGAACCGATATCAGAATCATAACCCCTAAATCCAGTTTCCACTCCTCCGTCTCCCCGGTATCGCAGGACGGCCGGAGAGAGGGTGAATCCTCAAAATTTTCGAGAAACTCTTTGTCGTGTTCGCTGCTCATGTTGTTTCCCGTGGAATTTGGGTCTTCCAAAGCAAAAAAATGAGAGATAATCTACTTTTATTTATAATAATATTTTCAAACAAACGGGAAGCGAAATATGAGAAAATCCGGATAAAAATACTCCACCGCCATAACTCGACATATTATCACCCCTGCCGTCCTGAAAAAGCGGGCCGGCCGTATTAAAAATGAAGCATGGGGAGAGATTGCACGGGAAAACCCCTTGCGAAACGTCAGAAAAGCGGGTACAATCCCGCCCTCGAAAGACCTTTAAAAGGCGGCATAGCTCAGTTGGTAGAGCGCGGGATTCATAAGCCCAAGGTCAGTGGTTCGACTCCACTTGCCGCCAGTGTCGCTGAAATCCGGGGGTTTTATGCCCGATGGATTCAGTTTTTTTGTTGTTTGCCCCCATCGTCTAGAGGCCCAGGACATCGGGTTCTCATCCCGGAAACAGGGGTTCGAATCCCCTTGGGGGTATTTTTTCAAGATTAAATATCAAAAGTCAAAACTTAAAATTAAGGACTGCCCGCGGGCTGAGCTTCTTTACCCCGGCCCGGCGGATCATCAACGATGGACATTTCTGATCAAGCCACACTTGACCTGCGTTATATGCGAATGGCGCTGGGCCAGGCGGAGATTGCGGAGGCCAACGGCGACGTGCCCATCGGCGTGGTCATTGTGTACGGAAATCGCGTGGTCGCCAAGGCCTACAATCAGCGGCAGCAGTTAAATGACCCGACGGCACACGCGGAGATTGTCGCTCTGACACAGGCGGCCGAGGCGGTTGGCAACTGGCGGCTTGAGGGCTGCACCATTTACGTCACGCTTGAGCCTTGCCCGATGTGTGCCGGGGCGCTGGTGCTGGCACGGATTGACCGGCTGGTGTATGGAACCGACGACCCCAAGGCCGGGGCATGCGGAAGTTTATACAACATCACGCAGGATGCTCGTTTGAATCATCGCGTGGAAATTACTTCGGGCGTTTTGATGGAGGAGTGTAAATCGCAATTGCAGGCGTTTTTTCAGCGGCGGCGCCAGGAAAATCGCAGTGAACAATAGGTCTTCTCTGAGCCGGCGGAGCTACGACAACCGTCCCTTGAAATCCTCATAAGTAAAGTGCCGCTGAATATGGTATTGGTCTTTGGCCGGGTCGTAAAGGATGATATCAGGCAGATTGATGCCGTTGAACATGGTATTTTTGACCATGGTGTAATGGGCCATATCGCGGAAGATGAGTTTGTCGCCGACCGCCAGCGGCTTATCGAAAGAATAATCGCCGATGACGTCGCCCGCAAGACACGTCGGGCCTGCCAGGCGATAGGTGTGAGTTTTTTTGCCGGGCAGGTCGCCAGTGGTGATGTCGGGCCGATACGGCATTTCCAATACATCGGGCATGTGGGCGGAGGCGGAGGTGTCGAGAATGGCGATATCCATCGCGTTGTGAACGATGTCCAGTACTGAGGCGATAAGTACGCCGGTGTTGAGAGCGATAGCTTCGCCGGGTTCGAGATAAATAGTCTTAATATTGGGGTATCGCGTATAAAAATCGGTAATCAGGCTGCATAACAGGTCGATGTCGTAGTCCGGCCGAGTGATATGATGGCCGCCGCCGAAATTGACCCATTGCATTTTTCGGATAACATTGCCGAATTGCTTTTCGACGGCGGGCAGCGTTCTTTGCAATGAATCGGCGTTGAGTTCGCAGAGTGTGTGAAAATGCAGGCCCGTGATGCCATCGAGCCGGTCGGGCCTGAAAAATTCGAGTGTTGTACCGAGTCGTGAGCCGGGGGCGCAGGGGTCGTAGATTTTTGTTTTGACCTCCGAATGCATCGGATTGATGCGGATGCCGCATTGGATTTTGCGCGGGGCATTGAGGATTTTATTCTTGAAATGCGTCCACTGGGTGAAGGAATTGAAAACGATATCGTCAACAATTTGGATGTATTGATCCATTTCGTCGTCGCGGTAGGCCGGGGCGCAAAGATGGACTTCGCCGCCGAAATACTCGCGGGCGAGTTTAGCCTCGTGCAGACTGCTGGCCGCGGCACCGGCTAAATACTGCTTACACAGACCGAAGGTACTCCATGCGGCGAAGCCTTTGAGAGCAAGGAGGATTTTGCAGTTCGTCCGCGCCTGCACAGACTTCAATATTTCCAGGTTCTTGCGTAACAGACCTAAATCAATCACATAGCACGGTGTCTGCACTTTATTCACATCGTAAGTCAATTTTATACTCTCCATTACAAATCCAGATTGAAACCAGCTATTCAACTCAATGTCTGTGGAGGTATTATAGCAGTTGTCTTTGTCTGCCTAAACAAAAAAAGGGACAGGCCGTTAGAGCCAGTCCCTTTTCAAAAATGGCGGGGAGTGGATTCGAACCACTGACCTCCGGGTTATGAGCCCGACGAGCTACCAGACTGCTCTACCCCGCGTTCAATAGATTATTCAGTGTATCACAAACCCAAAGTATTAGCAATCTCTTTGAGAAAGTTAAATATTCATTTTTTCTTTGATTTTTTGCAGGATCTCCTCGGCCCTGCCGGGCGCATACTTCGACGCAGGCCACTGTGTGAACAGGCCGTCATTATCTTTACGCGGAACGATATGAAAATGCAGATGCTTAACGACCTGACCGGCCTGGGAGCCATTATTGCACAGGATATTATACGCCGGGGCGCTGACGGCCGCGGTAATCGCCTTTGCAACAGGCCCCAGTGCAGCTATAACTTCAGCCAAAATCGCCGGGGGACACTGGTCCAGCCGTTCATAATGCGCTTTGGGCACAAGGACCGTATGGCCTTCGCTGACAGGGCCGATATCCAGAAACGCCAAAACCGCTGGATTTTCGAACACTTTATAACAGGGAATCTGGCCGGCAACGATTTTACAAAAGATGCAATTTGTTTGTTCTGTGGGCATTGCTGAAAACCTTTCCATTCTGCTTTGCTGTTTCTTTTATCATACAGCAAAATGCATCCCTGTCAAGGGATAAAAAAAGCCCGATGAACTTGCAATCCACCGGGCTTTTGGATTCTGTTTTATTCAGTCTTCTTGGCCTTCTTTTTCTTTTTGTCGGTGGTCTTTTTTCCCTTCTTTTCTTTCTTTTCATGCCCGACCAACTGCAGCAGCACCACTTTGCTATTATCACCCATGCGGGGTTTTGCCAGTTTGACGATACGGGTATATCCGCCCGGCCTGTCCAAAAACTGCGGAGCGATATCGCTGAACAGTTTACCGACCACGGTGCCCTTGCGGACATTCTGGCTATTCTCTTCGACATAAATCGCCCGGTTATTCAACGTGGAAATCACCTGGCGACGGGCGTGAAGCGTTCCCATCTTGGCCTTGGTAATCAGTTTCTCAGCGAATCGCTGAACTTCTTTTGCTTTTTGAATCGTGGTGGAAATTGTCCCGTATTCAAACAGCGAAGATGCCATATTCCGCAACATCGCTCTGCGGTGTTCGCTGGTCCGATTCAAACGTCTTCCGGCTCGTAAATGATGCATATCAACTCACCCTTTTCTTGCGGTTATTTCGACTTTATATTCGACTTACGACACATCCGTCATTCCCAGCGACAGGCCGAGGTCCGCCAATTTCTGGCGTACTTCCCGAAGGCTGGTTTTACCGAAACTGCGAATTTTCAGCAGGTCCGCCTCGGTCATCGCGACCAACTGGCCGACCGTCTGGACATTGTTCGATTCCAAACAGTTGCTGGAACGCACCGTCAGATTGAGCTGCTCAATCGACATCGCCAGTTTCTCCGCCATCTCTACGCCGGTCTGAACGGTTTCCGTTTCCGCCGTCGAAATTTCCTGATCCACGGCCTCGTCGCCGATTTCGGTATACTGAACAAACGGATTAATATATTTTCTCAGGATTTTTGCCGATTCGACCATTGCCATCTGCGGGGTTACCGTCCCGTCGGTCCAGATTTCGAGAATCAGCTTATCATAATTAGTCCGCTGGCCGACACGTGTATCTTCAATTTTATATCGTACCCGCACCACCGGCGAATAAATGGCATCCACATCAATCAGACCCATTTCCTGGTCGAACCGATCTTTCTGGGCGATGCGTTCGGAAGCGGGCGAATAACCGCGTCCCACACCGATACCCAACTCCATTTCAAACTTGACGTCTTCGGTCAATGTGGCCAGCACAAGGTCTTTGTTGATAACCTCGACGGAAGCATCGCACTCAATCATCGCCGCGGTCACTTTGCCCGCCTTTTTGACGGAAACTTTCATTGTCTTCGGCTGGTCTCCCTGCATCCGCACAACCAACTGTTTGACGTTGAGCACGATGTCGGTAATATCTTCCATCACCCCTTTAATCATGGTGAACTCATGATCCACGCCGGCGATCCGTATCCATTCCACGGCACAGCCTTCCAGCGACGACAACAGCACACGACGCAGACTGTTTCCAATGGTGGTTCCGAAACCACGTTCAAACGGTTCAATCATGAACCGACCATACCGGTCATCGGAAACCTGCTCATCGCGAAGCACCCGTGTCGGTAATTCCAGACCTCTCCACGTTATTCTCATATCAAGCCTCTCAATTGGGGCGGATGTTCTCAGTGTCTAAAACAGAAGGCACGTCCTTCGACACTCTCCGGTATCCACCCTGTCAATAAAATCATTTTCCGTTTATTTATCTTGAGCAGAATTCCACGACCAGTTGTTCTTCGACCGCCAATTGAACATCATCGCGTGTCGGCAGCGCCACCACCGTCGCCATCGGCTTGGAAACGTCCAATTGCAGCCAACCCTGTACAGCGAAATTCGGGTTGCTTTCCAACTGCGCTTTGACTTTTTTGCGGGTCTTTTCGGAATTCTTCAGCGTAATCTTGTCACCTATTTTAACCTGCGTGCTCGGAATATCCACACGACGTCCATTCAGACAGATATGGCCGTGTGAAATAAGCAGTCGGGCGGCCTTCCTGGACGGCGCGAAATTGAGCTTATAGACCACGTTGTCCAGGCGCCGTTCCAGAAACTCCAGCAGCCGTTTCCCGGTGTCCCCTTTTCCTTTATTGGCCAGCTCGTAAGTCCGCATAAACTGCGTATCCATCAGGCCGTAGTAACGTTTCATCTTCTGCTTTTCGCGAAGACGAACCGCATAGTTGCTGCCACGACCTTTTCGCCAGCCGTGCTGGCCGGGAGCCTGACTCCGCTGACGTTTTTCAATGGCGCACTTGCCGGTTTCGCACCGCGTGCCTTTTAACATCAGCTTCATTCCCTCTCGACGGCAAAGCCTGCATGACGCTTCAAGATAACGTCCCATATCACTTGTTTCCTTAGTTTATCATTTCATTCACTGGTTCTGTTTTTTTATACACGCCGGCGTTTAGGCGGACGGCAACCGTTGTGCGGAATCGGCGTGACGTCTTCAATCGACGAAATACGCAGGCCGGCCTGCTGAATCGCTGAAATCGCCGATTCCCGACCGGAACCCGGACCTTTGACGCGGATTTCCACTTCGCGAAGACCATACCGCATGGCGGTGCGGGCGCATTTTTCCGCTGCTTTTTGTGCCGCGAAAGGTGTACTCTTTCGCGAACCTTTAAAGCCCACCGAACCGCCCGAATCCTGACAAATGGCGGCGCCCTCGGTATCCGTAATTGAAATCAAGGTATTATTGAAAGTGGCCTTGATATACACAACGCCCCGAACAACGCTTTTTCTGACTTTCTTTTTGGTACTTTTTGCCATGTTCCCTACAATCCCAAATCACTTGTGGTTTTCATTTTTTATGAAACCCGGTTATGTCTTCTTACCGCATTTCTTTAACGCTCTTCTTGCCGGCCACGGTCTTGCGTTTGCCTTTGCGTGTGCGTGCATTACTCTGCGTCTGCTGACCGCGAACGGGAAGACCCCGCTTATGACGAATACCGCGATAGCAGCCGATTTCCCGCAATCGCGAGATATCCTGCGAGACCTGACGGCGAAGCTGTCCTTCAACCACGAGGTCGCGGTCGATAATCTGGCTGATCCGGCTGACTTCGTCTTCGGTCAGCTTGCCCGCCCGAACCTGTGCATCGACTTGCGCTTCTTTAAGTATTTTCCGAGCCAGATGTTTTCCCACACCGTGGATATATGCCAGCGAAATCCACGCCGGCTTATCATTCGGAATATCAACACCTACAATACGCGGCATATAGTCTCCTGTAATTCTTTACGTTTTCGAATACCTTAACCCTGGCGCTGCTTATGCCGGGGATTGGCCGGGCAGATGACCCGCAAAACCCCTTTGCGCCGAATCAACTTACAACTTTCACAAATCCGCTTGACTGAACTGCGTACTTTCATAATTACACCTTATTGAACCGCTAACCTCGTAAAATAATTCTGCCCTTGCTTAAATCGTAAGGGCTCATTTCAACAATCACTTTATCCCCGGGCAGTATCCGGATGAAATGCATACGCATTTTCCCGGACACATGAGCCATAATACGATGGCCATTTTCCAGCTCCACCCGAAACATCGCGTTGGGCAGGGCGTCAATGACTTTCGCATCAACCCGGATTGCATCTTGTTTAGGCATACTCTTTTTCTGTTCTCAGCTTTCTTTGCCGTCCGTCAAAACCTCGCAGCCGCTCGGCGTAATCGCGAGGGTATGTTCAAAATGCGCTGAACATTTGCCATCCCGCGTGACCACCGTCCAGCCATCCGACAAAGTTCGAACCGCATACTTTCCCGCATTGACCATCGGTTCCACCGCCAAGACCATGCCTTCCCGCAAAAGAATATCGTTTCGCAGGAGGTCCCGACTCACGAAATTGGGTACTTTCGGGTCTTCGTGCATTTCCGTGCCGATGCCGTGGCCCACAAAATCCCGAACAACGGAAAACCCGGCCTGTTTGGCACAGTCTTCCATTTTGCCCGCGATGGAACTCCACAGGATTCCGGGGGCCGCGTTTTCAATCGCGATATCCAGCAGTCTGCGGGTGATATCCATCAGTTTCTGCTTTTGGGGCGAAACCGAACCAATTCCAAAGGTCGCCGCCGCGTCGCCGCAGTAGCCGTCCAGCTTCACGCCGAAATCGACACTGAGAATATCCCCCTGCCGCAAAATCACTGCGGGAGACGGAATCCCATGAACCAATTGTTCATTGAGCGAGGCACAAATCGCTCCGGGAAACGGCATTCCTCCGCCGGGGCAAGGCACACCACGAAACAGAGCAATGGCTCCCGCCGCAACAGTCATTTGCACCGCCAAGTCATCCAACTGAGCCGTATTGACCCCTGGTTTGGCACATTCCTGAAGTTTTGAAAGAACCTTCGCAACGACCGCTCCGGCCCTGCGAATCATCTGTATTTCCCGTCGGCTCCGCAGCGTAATCGCCATGGCCAACCAATCTGCTATTTCAAGCTATCGAGCTTTTGAAAAATCGCCTCGGAAACCCGATCAATTTCCCGAGAGGCGTCAACGTTCAAAATCACAGCGTTTTTCTTCTGATAATATCCCACCACCGCCGACGTCTGCTCGTGATAAGTCTTCAGCCGGTTGGATACTACTTCGGGCTTGTCATCCGCCCGCTGCACCAGGCTTCCACAGCCTTTATCACACTGCCCTTCCACTTTGGGCTTCAGCGTCTGAACGTGATACACCGCTCCGCATTTAGGACAACTGCGACGCCCCGTCATCCGCGGCAGAATCAATGAATCATCCACCACAAGATTGACAATGGCATCGACTTTTTCGCCAGCATTGGCCAGCGCTTTATCCAATCCCTTGGCCTGAACGGTGGTACGCGGAAAACCGTCCAGCACATATCCTTTCGGCGTTTTTTTCATCGCCGCAATCATCATATCAATAATCAAATCGTCCGGCACCAGCGCCCCTGAATCCATATAGCTCTGGGCTTTTTTGCCCAAGGCGCTGCCGGCGGTTCGTTCAGCCCGCAGGATATCCCCGCTGGACAGATGCGCAGCACCGTATTTATCAATAATTCGCTTACATTGGGTGCCTTTGCCGGCGCCGGGCGGTCCAAGTAATATCAGTCTCACCACCGGGACGCTCCTTTTATTTTACCCGCTTCGGAGAATCCCTCATAATTGCGCATCAGCAGGTTGGCTTCAATCCGCTGGACCAAATCCAAAGAAACGCTGACAACAATCAGTAAGCCCGTACCGCCAAGATAAGACGAAACGATATAACTGACACCCACTAGTCCTGTCACCAGACTGGGTACGACGGCGATAAAAGCCAAAAACGCCGCACCGAAAAACGTGATGCGAACCATCACGGTTTCAAGGTACTCGGCGGTTCGCTGTCCCGGACGAAGACCCGGAATAAAACTGCCGCGGTCGCGCAGATTTTTGGCCATATCTTTAGGTTGAAACTGCACCGTCGTCCAGAAGAACGCAAAGACAAAAATCATAAGAATATAAATCACATTGTAGGTATAGGCGGTAGGCTGAAACGCCCCGTCAATTACATCCAGAATCCGGTTCGGAAAAGCGTTTTTGAACCAGCCTGTAACCACCGACGGGAAAACCATCAAACTGGACGCGAAAATAATGGGCATCACGCCGCCGTGATTGACCCGCAGAGGCAAATAATGCCGCTGCCCGCCATAAGACCGCATACCCCGCATCTGTTTGGCCTGCTGAATTGGAATTCTCCGCTGTCCCTGCGTAATGAGAATCGCGCCGGCGACGACAAAAATAAACGCCGCCACCAAAAAGATCAACGTCCCCGGTCCATATTTTCCGGGTGAAACGCCAACCTGAAATTCCATATTCTGATAAACCTGACTCATTGCCGCAGGCATCCGAGATAAAATACCCGCCATAATTAAGAGGCTGATACCGTTGCCGATACCGTATTCGTCAATCTGTTCGCCCAGCCACATTAAAAACATTGTCCCGGCCGTCATCCCGACGACACCCATCAAAATCGCCTGGACTTTCATCCCTGGATAGATACACCCGCTCAGTGCCGTCATTCGCATATACATCATTGCATTTAAAACGCAAAGGGGGACGGTCAGATAACGTGTGTATTCCTGAATTTTTTTATACCCGGTCGCACCTTCCTGACGCAGCTTTTTCAGCGAAGGAAGCACCTCACCGAGCAGCATTAAAATAATAGACGCGGAAATATAGGGCATAATGCCCAGCCCGAACAGACTGCTTCGGCTCAGCGTTCCGCCGCTGAACATTTCCAGAGTCTCGCTGGCCCGACTTAACGGACTGCTGGTGTCCTTCGTCTGGCTTTGCGCCGCGATGGCTTCCTGGTTAAATCCGGGCACTGGAATATAAAACCCAATTCTGTAGATGCACAACAGTGCGGCCGTGAACAGAATCTTGTTCCTTAAGTCCGGTATTTTGAAGATATTGACAAATGTTCCGAGCATCTGAAAATCCTTTTTGGCGGTGACACTCAGGCCACGATTTTAACAGTTCCGCCGCAACCGGCGATTTTCTGTTCGGCGCTTTTACTGAATTTATGGGCACAGACTATCAGTTTCTTGGTCATATCGCCATCGCCTAAAATTTTAACCCTGCTGTTGAGGCTGCCCACCAGACCGGCCCCGACCAGTTCAGTCAATCCAACCTGATCCCCATCGGCGAAAATCCGATCCAGCTGCGATACATTGACCACCTCATAGCGGACGGTAAAATTCACATTACTGAACCCCCGTTTCGGCAAACGCCGAAACAGCGGCATCTGGCCGCCTTCAAATACCAAAGGAAGAGAGAAACCAGAACGACTGCGGTCGCCTTTATGACCCCGACCGCTGGTCTTTCCGTGACCGCTTCCTTTGCCGCGCCCTACTCGTTTGCGCTTCTGATATGCTCCGGCAATAGAGGTAATTTCATGAATATACATCGCACTCACGTCCTTTTTTAAGCTTCAATCTGTACGCCGCGAAGAGTTTCTACCGTTTCTTTGTTGCGTAATTTCAGCAACCCGTTCATCACGGCTTTAACCACATTCTTGGGCGAACGGCTGCCATAGACTTTGGTCAGCACATTTCGCACCCCAGCCAGTTCCAACACCGCTCTGGCGCTGGAGCCTGCGATGACGCCGGTTCCGGGACCGGCCGGAAGCATAATCACATCCGTCGCCCGGCACTTGCCATGTACCTCATGCGGCAGAGAATCATTGACAACCGTGATTTTTTTGAGGTTCTTTTTAGCATCCTTGATCGCTTTTTCTACGGCCGGGGGCACTTCATTGGCTTTGCCATACCCTATGCCCACCGTTCCGTTACGATCGCCGACCGCCACCAATGCCGCGAAGCTGAACCGTCTTCCGCCTTTAACCACTTTGGCATTGCGAAAGACTTTCACCACCGCATCTTCCAGCGTCCCTTCGCCATGCATTTCTGTTCTGTCTTCAGCCAACTTTGTTCTCCGTTTTCAAAAACCTGTTTACGGTTTTTCCGCAGTTTGTGCCGTCCCTTAGAACGTCAGTCCGCCTTTGCGGGCCGCATCGGCCAGCGATTTAATCCGCCCGTGATACTTGCCGCCATTGCGATCAAAACACACGGCCTTAATGCCAACTTCCATTGCCCGTTTGGCCAGGACCGTTCCCACCGCCTCAGCCGCTTCTTTGTTGCCCGTTTTTTTAAGTGTTTCCCTGAGTCCTTTGACCATGGTGCTGGCCGAAACCAGCGTGACCCCGGACACATCATCAATAATCTGAGCATAAATATGCCGAGTGGAGCGAAATACCACCAGTCTTGGCCGCTCGGAAGTTCCGAAAACTTTTCGCCGCGAACGCCAGTTCCGATGTTCTCTGGCCTTTTGTATTTTTTCTTTCAACATAGTCGTACGTATCCTGATTTATCTGTTCGGGCAGCCGTTACGCTGCGATTTTATTTGTCTCTTTATGCTCCGCCGGAAGCCAGGGCTTTACCTTCCTTGCGAACGACGTGCTCATCCGCAAAACGAATCCCTTTGCCTTGGTACGGTTCCGGGGGACGAACACGGCGAACGTTGGCGGCAAACTGCCCCAGCATGTGCTTATCCGCGCTGGTAAGCGAGAAAAGCGCGGGAACTTCGTTGCCCTTGGTGGCGGGAATCTTGATTTCCACTTTCACCACTTTTGGAATAGGTAAAACCACCGGATTGCAGTAACCGACCGTCAGAACCAGCTTCCCGCCCTGTTCCTTAACGTTATAGCCGGTACCGAAAATCTGTATGTCCTGCTGAAACCCTTTGCTGACACCGAGAATCAGATTATTCAGCAGCGCCCGCGTCGTGCCGTGCATGGCATTCTTCGCGCGGTCTTCGGGGGCCGGATTATCCACCCTGATCTGGCCGCCTTCCACTTTTACCGTAATCCCCGGGTGGCATTTCATTTCCAGAGTGCCTTTAGGCCCGCTGGCTTTAATAACCCCGCCCTGCAGTTCCACTTTGACGCCAGACGGAATAACGATTGGTTTTTTTCCTATACGACTCATTTAGCTCACCGTACAAATTAATTCGCCGCCGATATTTTCCTTGCGGCATTGCCTGTCACTTAATATTCCTTTGCTGGTGGAAAGAATCGAGATTCCCATTCCGCCCAGAACTTTGGGCAAATCGTCCACGCCGCAATACATCCGCCGACCGGGCGTGCTGGACCGCTGAATTTCGTTGATGATATGGTCGCCGGCCGGCGTGTACTTCAACCGGATTTTCAGCAGACCCTGCTTATCATCTTCGATGCAGTCGAAATCGGAGATAAACCCTTCTTCTTTGAGCACCGCAGCCACGCCACGACATGCTTTGGAAGAAGCAATTGTCACTTCCGGCTTGCCGACACGACCGGCATTCCGAACTCGGGTCAGCATATCCGCAATGGGATCACTTAAACTCATTCATTCCACTCCAAAACGATTTTTCATTTTTGATTCTTCTGAATTACCAACTGGCTTTCTTGACGCCCGGAAGCTTGCCTTCATTGGCCATTCTCCGGAAGCAAATTCGGCAAATCTTGAATTTACGATATACCGCTCTTGCCCGCCCGCAAATCTGGCAGCGGGTATAGGCCCGGCTGCGGTATTTAGGTTTTCCGCTTGCCTTGTTTTCCAGCGCCTTGGTTGACATAATCTGCTCCGAACTCCTGATTTACCGTTTTTGCCGTTTATGATTTAAAAGGCATCCCGAACATCCGCAGCAGCTCCCGACTTTCTCCGTCGGTTTGCGCGTTGGTCACAAACGTGATATTCATTCCCTGCTGATGTTCAATTTTAGCCGGATCGATTTCCGGGAATACGCTTTGTTCATCCAGTCCCATGGAGAAATTGCCGCGGCCGTCAAATCCATTGGGGCTCAGGCCGCGGAAGTCTTTGACGCGGGGAATCACCAGGTTAATCAGGCGATCCAGAAACTCGTACATTCTTTCCCGACGCAGCGTCACTTTCAAACCCGTCTTGTCGCCCTGGCGAACCTTAAAATTCGACACGCTCTTGCGGGACTTGCAAACCAATGGCTTTTGCGCGGTGATGGTGGTTATGTCCTTGGTCGCCAGTTCCATAAATTTCTTGTCAGCAACGGCCTTGCCCAGTCCCATCGACACCACGATTTTTTGCAGCCGCGGCACGGCCATCACAGTGCTATAGCCGAACTTTTCTTTCATCGCGGGAGCGATTTTACTTTTGTATATCTCTTTTAGACGAGCCATGAATCAATTCCTCATGCTACTTTTTTTTCATTGCCCTGGTGACGACGCCGATTTCACCGCCGTCTATACCGAGGCGTTTCTTATTGCCTTTGCCATCCATCTCAAACCGTACACGCATCCCTTTTCCGCTTTTTGGACTGACCGGCAAAACATTGCTCATGTGAATCGGTTTTTCAATCCGAATCCGTCCGCCCTGCGGATTTTTCTGGGAAGGGCGCACATGTTTGTACGCCAGGTTGACGCCTTCCACGACGATGCGATCTTTGTCCGGTATGACCCGCAACACCTTGGCGGTCACGCCTTTGCTGTCGCCGGAAATAACTTGAACCGTATCGCCTTTTTTTACATGCATTGCCATATCAAGATACCCTGCCTGCGGCCTGCGTTATACCACTTCGCTGGCCAGCGAAATAATTTTCATGAAATTTTTATCCCGTAATTCGCGTGGAACCGCGCCGAAAATACGCGTTCCGATCGGATTTTTTTCGGCATCGATAATCACCGCGGCATTGCTGTCAAACCGAACATAACTGCCGTCGGGCCGGCGAACCGGGAATTTAGTCCGCACCACAACGCACTTATACACTTTTTTGCGGTCCAACTGGCAACTGGGCAGATACTTCTTGATCGCGACGCAGATGATATCACCCACCGTAGCCGTCACACGGGTGTACTTGCCTAACCGAGCGCTGCTCTTGCCCAGCACACGAATACACTGTGCTTCCTTGACGCCGCTGTTGTCGGCAATTTCTACCATGGTTTCCTGTTGTATCACGGCTGTTCCTTTACTCTTCAACAACTGCTTTTTGAACTATACTGACCAGACGCCAGTTTTTCGTCTTGCTGATGGGTCTGCATTCGGCGATTTCCACGGTATCGCCTTTGGCGGCAATATTTTTCGGGTCATGCACCGAAAGCCGCGTTCGCCGACGCATATACTTTCCATATTTCGGGTGACGCATCAGATAGTCTATTTGAACCTTTACGGTCTGATCGCCGCTTTTTCCGATCACCACGGCACGCTGTGTTTTTTCTGCTTGTTTTTCCATATTTGCCTATTGACCCTTGATTTCGTCCTGACGCATAATGGTCTTAATGCGAGCGATATCTTTGCGAACATTCCGGAGGGCGTGCCGATTGGGAAGGTTCTCGGTCACAGCCTGGCAGCGTAACTCATACAGTTTTTTATTCATCTCCTGGAGCTTTTCCATGCGTTCATCGCCGCGCAGATCTCGAATTTGCGAAGATTTCATTGCCGCTATCCTTTCTTATCCTATCGCATGCCGACGGGTAATCAGCCGGCAATGAATCGGCATCTTATGCGCCACTCGCGACAGCGCCAATCTGGCTACATGTTCATCCACACCGCCGATTTCAAACATCACCGTGCCGGGCTTGACGCGAGCCACCCAGCCTTCTATTTCCGCTTTACCTTTGCCCATACGGGTTTCCAGCGGTTTTGCCGAATACGAATGATTCGGGAAAATCCGGATATAAACTTTTCCTTCACGATGCAGAAAATGTGTCGCCGCCACACGTCCGGCCTCGATTTGTTTACCTGTAATCCAGCTTCCCTCGAGAGCCTGCAGGCCGTATTCTCCAAAGGCCACATAATTGCATCGACAGGCGTTGCCGCGCATCCGGCCTCGCTGCTGCTTGCGGTATTTAACTCGTTTTGGCATTAACGCCATAATTCACGTTCCTTATTCGAACACATCCGTTTAGTTGTTTTCCGCCGGGCCGGTTTCATTACGAGGCTCAGCCGTTTCTTCCACTGCCGGTGCTGAAGCCGGAGCAACGCGGGCATGCGACGTATCCTGACGGGACCGTCGACCTCTTGCCGCACCACCACCTCTTGCCGTACCGCCACCATCCCTGCCGCCACCGCTGCCATCCCTGCCTCCACCACTGCGTCCCTGACGACGAGGTCTGCCGCCACCGCCAGTCGGAACTATGACTTCCTCGCCGAATTTACCTTTGTAAATCCACACCTTGATGCCGATGCACCCGTATGTTGTCACCGCAGTGGCGGTGGCGTAATCCACGTTGGCATCGAGCATCTGCAGCGGAATTGAACCCTTTTTCTGGCATTCGCTGCGGGCGATTTCCGCACCGCCGAGACGACCGCCGATAATAATCTTGACTCCTTTGGCCCCGGCATTCAGCGCGTTTTCGCAGGCCATTTTCATCACGCGGCGAAACGCCGCGCGTTTTTTCAGTTGCTCGGAAATACCCTCCGCCACCAATTTGCTGTCCAGCGAAGGCTCTTTAATCTCTATCACATTGATGTTAACCTTACGGTCAATGAGGCTTTCGACCTCTTCCCGCAGCTTATCGACTTCGGCGCCGCGCGGGCCGATGACCATCCCCGGCCGGGCGGTATGCAGGGTTATTTTCACTTCATTGCGGGTACGGGCGATTTCCGTCTTGGCCACCGCAGCATAAGGGGGCTGACGATTAAACTTCCTGTCAACAAATTCACGGATACGATCGTCTTCGACAAGAAACTCGCCATAGTTGGCCTTGGGAGCAAACCATTTACTCTGCCAGTCCAGCGTAATTCCCGTTCTGAACCCGATTGGTGATGTTTTCTGACCCATATTAACCCTGTTTCGTTATTAAAATTCCGTTACGGTCACATGAATATGGCTGGCCTGCTTGCAGATGGGATGCGCCCGTCCGCGGTCTTTGGCTCGCCAGCTTTTTGTTCCAATGCGTCTGCCTGCGCCATCGGCGTGAATCTCAGACACATACAAATTCTCCACATCCGCTTCCTGCTCATCCGCATTGGCAATGGCAGCCTTGAGCGTCTTACAGACCGCCTCGGCGGCCCGCTTGGGAGTAAACTTCAAAATATCCAGCGCGTCCTGCACATCGCGGCCGGCAATTAACTGCGTCACCAGACGGACTTTGCTGGGCGACATCGGCGCGTAACGATAACTTGACTTCCATTCGGATATCGCGGAAACTTCCACCCCCAAGACGTCAGCGAGACGTTTTATGTCTTCTTTGCCCGGAAGCGGATTAAACAGGCCTTTTTGCCAGTTCTTCACCGCCGTCAGGGCCGCGTCGCGATCCATTCCTCCGTGAACGAGATGTTCCGCCAGAGCCTGAATGGTTACGCCCTTTTGTTTTGCCGCCTTAAAAAACTTTTTTGAATTCAACATCGTTTTAACCTTTGAAACACGCCGGTTTTGCCGGCTGAAAAATCTTTACTTACATCCGGTTGCGCCGCGGCCGTTAAGCGGGCGCCGCCGCTTCCGCCTTGTTGCCGGAATGTCCGCGGAAGGTACGGGTGATGGAAAATTCACCCAGCTTATGGCCTACCATATCTTCGGTCACAAATACCTTGTGAAACATTTTTCCGTTATGCACCATAAAAGTGTAGCCGACAAACTCCGGTATAATCGTGCAGGCACGAGTCCACGTCTTAATCGGTTCTTTTCTGCCGGACTGAATCTGCTTCTGTACTTTAATAAACAGCTTCTGGTCCACATAAGGCCCTTTTTTTTGCGAACGTCCCATTTACAATCCTCAACCTGATTCCGGAATTTTTTCGATTGTTTATATCATCAACTGAATGCCGCGACTATTTTTTCGTCGGCGGATAATTTTTGAATTACTGACGCTTCTGGGATTTCGGGTTTTCCCACCCTTGGCCAGCACACCGGTCGGCGAACAGGGATGACGACCGCCATTGGATCGGCCTTCACCGCCGCCCATTGGATGCGCTACCGGGTTCTGAGCTTTACCTCGCACATGCGGACGATGCCCCATGTGTCGGCTGCGGCCGGCTTTGCCGATGCTGACGTTTTGATAATCCGAGTTGCTCAACTGACCAACCGTCGCCCGACATTCACGACGAATGATTCGTGTTTCGCCGCTGGGCAAAATAAGGGTGGCCCAGTCGCCTTTTTTGGCCATCAGTCTCGCCGTGCCGCCGGCGGTACGAACCAGTTTTCCGCCCTGACCGGCATTCATCTCAATATTATGCACTTCCACACCTACGGGAATGGCATACAGCGGAAGTGTGTTGCCGACTTTGGGTTCCACGGCCGGTCCGCTTTCCACAACCTGACCGACATTCAGGCCTTCCGGCGCCAGAATATACCGCTTCTCGCCGTCGGCGTACTGCAGCAACGAAATAAAACAGTTTCGGTTCGGGTCGTATTCTATCGTCGCCACTTTGGCCTGGACGCCGTCTTTATCCCGCTTAAAATCGATAAAGCGATAAATCTTCCGGGCGCCGCCGCCGCGGAACCGCACGGTGGTTGTACCATGATGATTCCGGCCGCCGCTCTTCTTAATCCGTTTGCACAAACTCTTCTGCGGCGTCGTGGTTGTCAACACCGTTTTATAGTCAATCACCGAGGCGTTTCTTCGTCCCGCGCTGGTCGGTTTGTAAATTTTAATTGCCATGATTTCCGAATCCTTTTTGGATTTCTCGCTTAATCTTTAGAACAGGTCAATATGATTATCTTTGTGCAGCACGACCACCGCTTTTTTCCAGCTTCGGGTCCTTCCAAAGGACCGACCGCGCCGGCGAACTTTGCCTTTTACGTTGGCGGTGCGAACATCCAGCACTTTCACGTTGTACAGTTTTTCCACCGCATGACGAACCTGAATCTTATTGGCCTGTGAATGCACTTCAAAAGAATAGGCATTCTTCGTGTTGGCCATGTGCATGCCCTGTTCAGTCACTATCGGTCGAACTATTATGTTATGCTCGTTCATTCTCGTTAATCCCTGTGGAGTTTAATTTTCCACTTCCCGATTCAGCAGCGCCAGAAACGCTTCTTTGGTAAATAACATTTTCTGTCGATTGCAGATGTCGCCGGCGTTCAGTTCGGCCACCTGCATCAGGCCGATTTTCGGAACGTTTCGCACGGACTTATACAGATTTTCATCGCACTGTTTGACCGCCACCAGACAACTGCGTTCAATCTTAAGATTCTTCAGCACCTCGGCGAATGTCTTGGTCTTTGGCGCCGTGAAATTCAACTCATCCACCACCACCACGCAACCGCTCTGAAGTTTGGCTAAGATAGCTGAATCACAGGCCAAGCGACGCTGTTTTTTCGGCATCTCGCGGGAAAAATCACGGAGTGATTTGGCGAATGTTACGCCGCCGCCGACGCGCGACGGAGTGCGAACCTGTCCCATACGGGCATTCCCGGTTCCTTTTTGCTTGTAAAGCTTGCGGGTGGAACCTTCGACGAGACTCTTGTTTTTCGTTGCGGCCGTGCCGGTTCGCTTATTGGCCTGATACATCACTACGGCCTGCTTAATCAGGGCATGACGAATCACACCGCCGAAAATGTTTTCATCCACTTTCAGGCTTTCGACTTCTTTGCCTTGTCTATTATATACTGCGACATCAATCATATTTTATTCCCGTCGTGATGAGCCGTGCAATTACGACTTGGTTTTGGCTGTATGAATTTCCACATATCCGCCGTTAGGGCCTGGCACACTGCCTTTGACCACCAACAAATGATTTTCCGGATCAATCGAAACCAGCTTATGATTACGGCTGGTGACCCGATCCATTCCCATGTGACCGGACATGCGTTTTCCTTTTTTGATTTTACCGCTGTTACCGCGGTTGGTGGCATGACTGGCAATGGAGCCGCCGGCACGATGCTTGCGTTCGGTGCCGTGCGAAGCGGGGAAACCGCCGAAATGATGGCGTTTCATCACGCCCTGATATCCTTTTCCCTTGCTGATGCCGGCAACGTCCACATAATTGACATTCTCGAAAAGATTCACATCCATCGTGTCGCCGGCGTTATATTTGGCTTCTTCTTTACCGTTGATCCGCCATTCACGAACAAAACGTTTGGCGGCGGTGTTGGCTTTCTTGGCATGTCCTTCTTCAGGCTTGAGTACGCGACAGGCTTTTTTGTCATCAAAGCCCAGTTGCAACGCGGTATAACCGTCTTTTTGAGGGGATTTGACTTGCATCACGGTACAAGGGCCTGCCAAAAGCACGGTGACGGTGGTCATCTGACCAGCCTCATTGTACACCTGCGTCATTCCTATTTTTTTACCCAGCAGCATCATAATTTCTGTATATCCTTTGAATCTTTCCGGCGATTAAATCGACGTTTATCGCATCGTGCAGTATCGTCCGCATTGACATTATCGGCCTATGCCTTGATTTTAACAAAAACGCCTGCAGGAACGACCAGCTTGTTGAGGGCTTCGACCGTGCGGGCATTGGCATCGTAAATATCAATCAGACGCTTATGCGTACGCATTTCAAACTGTTCACGTGACTTTTTGTCAATATGGGGACTGCGCAAAACCGTATAGCGCTCAATGCGCGTCGGCAGCGGAATCGGTCCACTAACGCGAGCGTTTGTACGTCGAGCCTGCTCTACGATTTCCTTGGCGGAACTATCCAGAGCTCGATGGTCGTATGCTTCCATTCTGATTCTGATTCGTTCGGTTTCCGTCATGGTCAACCCTTATTCTATACCTTCGGTATCTACATACCAAAACAAGAGAGCTACAAATGTATTCGCTCTACCCTTCAAAAACAAGAAAAAACAAAAATATCCCTTCCTCCGGACAAAAAAACTTTCCCGGCGGAATACATTTTATTCGTTTGCAATCAAGGCAGGAAAGGCATCAAGTTTGCCTTACCTTACTATGGATGACCCGTTATTCGGGTATCCAACCATTCCAAAGCCATTGTGCGGACTCAAATTAAACATAACTCTTTATTTCACAAGGCTTTGGCACGGCCCAAAAAGGCCTTTTTCTGCCGTCCATGAAATCTCTTTTGAGATGAACAGCCCAACTCGATACGCACGTAATCCTTTTTCGGCCGTGCTCGCTCGGCTGGAAAAGCAAGACTATACTACACTTTGGTTTTCTTTGTCAATAACTTCCTGAAAGAATTTTCTCAGAAATCTGCCCCGGCACTTTTTCGTAGCTGAGCGGCTCCATTGTAAAGGTTCCCCGGCCCGCCGTGGCACCGCGTATCTGGCTGGAATAGCCGAACATTTCAGCCAGAGGCACCTTGGCATCAATGACGCGTACCCCGCCATGAACGTGAGAATCCGTAATTTCTCCGCGGCGGGCAACCAGATTGCCCTGCACAACACCAAAATAATTCTCCGGCACAATGACCTGAATCCGCATCACCGGCTCCAGAAGTATCGGCCCGGCTTTAGACAGTAAATCTCTGACTGCAATCATCCCCGCCTGTTCGAATGCCAATTCCGACGAATCCACTGTATGGAAAGAGCCATCTGTCAGCGTCACTTTGGCCCCGATGACGGGATACCCCGCCAATGCACCGCTGGCTAACCCTTCCTTCACGCCGTGTTCCACCGCCGGGATATATTCCTTCGGAACCGCTCCACCGATAACCGCGTTGACAAATTCGTTTTCTCTGGCGTAATGTCCGTCTTCCGTGAACAACGGTTCTATCTGAATCTCGACATGGCCATACTGACCGTGCCCGCCTGTCTGACGAATGAATTTACCCGCCCCTTCGGCGACCTGACTGATTGCTTCTTTATACGCGACGCGCGGTTTGCCGACACGCACATTGACGCCGAGGTCACGAATCAGTTTATTCTGTAAAATTTCCAAATGCAGTTCGCCCATCCCGCTGATAATCGTCTGTCCTGTTTCCGCATCGTATTGGGATTTGAACGTCGGGTCTTCTTTCCGCAGCATTGCCATCGCTTCACCGAGTTTGTTGCGTTCTGCCGCCGAAACCGGCTCAATCGACATACTGATCACCGTATCCGGAAACGTAATGCTCTCGAGCATCACCGGATGCCGTGTATCACACAATGTATCGCCGGTCAGCGTATCCTTCGGCCCCAGCACCGCGACGATATCGCCGGCCGAAGCCGAATCGATAATCTGCCGGGCGTTGGCGTGCATCTGAAAAAGACGTGTAATATTCTCTTTGACGTTGCGGTTGGGATTAAATACGCGTGTTCCCTTGGCCAGCATTCCCTGGTAAATCCGCAAAAAATACAAGTCGCCGTGTTTATCGCTGGTAATCTTAAAAGCCAGCGCCACCAGCGGCTTGTTCGGATCGCAAGCCACTTCCATTTTCTTGCCGTGGACGCCCTGCGTGAACCCCACCACCGGCGGCTTGTCTAAAGGCGATGGCAGATATGCCGTGACCGCATCCAGCAGCCGGCGTACGCCGATATTATGCAGCGCTGAACCCGTCAGCACCGGATTGATTTTATTGGCGACAGTCCCCTTGCGAAGTCCGCGACGAATCACGTCTTTCGGAATCGGTCGGTCGTGGATATACAAATCCATCAACTCATCATCAAATTCAGCAGCGGCTTCGACCATATCATGCCGCCATTGCCGGGCCGTCGCCGTCAGTTCCGCCGGGATTTCCTCCTCCGAAAAACTGGCTCCGGTATCTTCCGCATGAAAATAAACCGCTTTCATAGTAACCAGGTCGATGAGTCCCTTGAAGCCGGATTCGGCACCGATGGGAATCTGTACCGCAACTGGATGCGCCAGCAGTTTATCGCGAATACTTTTTACGCACATCTCGAAGTCGGCGCCGACTTTATCCATTTTGTTGATAAAACAAAGACAGGACAAATGATACTTTTGTCCCTGCCGCCAGACCGTTTCGGACTGCGCCTGGACGCCTTCGGAAGCGTCGAATACCGCCACCGCCCCATCGAGAACCCGCAGCGAGCGTTCCACTTCCGCGGTAAAATCCACGTGGCCGGGCGTATCAATCAGGTTGATGGTGTATTCGTTCCAGGGACACTTGGTCGCCGCTGAAGTAATCGTAATACCCCGCTGCTGTTCTTCTTCAAGAAAATCCATCACGGCAGTGCCGTCATGGACTTCGCCGATTTTGTAGGTCTTGCCGCTGAAAAAGAGGATGCGTTCCGACACGGTGGTTTTGCCCGCGTCGATGTGAGCCATGATGCCGATGTTGCGTACTAACGTTAGATCATCCGCCATATTTTATCCATCATGGAAAAAAAACTGCCACGGTCTTGCTTCAACAATCCGTGGCAGTTTGTAAAAAACAAATTCTTACCAGGCGAAATGGGCGAACGCCTTATTGGCCTCGGCCATACGATGGACGTTCTCCCGCGTAGTCATCGCAGCGCCTTCCTTTTTGAAGGCATCCAGCACTTCCGAAGCAAGTCGCTGTGCCATGGGCTTGCCTTTCTTGCCGCGAGCGGCGGCCAGAAGCCATCGAAACGCAAGAGACTGCTGCCGTCGGGGCCGTACCTGCATCGGAACCTGATAACTGGCGCCGCCGACGCGTTTGCTTCGGACTTCCAGAACCGGCTTGACGTTTTCAATAGCCGCTTCAAACACCTGAATCGGACTGTTGTCGGTCACTTGTTTGGCGATCATGTCCATCGCGTCATAAAATACTTTCTGCGCCCGGCTTTTCTTGCCGTCCCACATCATACAGTTGATGAACTTGGCCACCAGTTTGCTCTGGTACCTGTGGTCCGGCGTCAAAAACCTGCTATCCGCTTCGACAAATCTTTTTCTTCCCATTCAAACACCTTGTCTTGTTTTTTTCTTTTTGATTGCATTATCCGGGACAAACCCATTGGTCGTCCCGGTTAAAAACGGTCGCCCGCGGGTCAGGCTTTTTTGGCTCCGTACTTGCTGCGTCCCTGCTTGCGTCCCGTCACCCCGGCGGTATCCAGCGTGCCGCGGATAATGTGATATCGAACGCCCGGCAGGTCGCGAACACGACCGCCGCGAATCGTCACAGTACTGTGTTCCTGCAGGTTGTGGTCGATGCCGGGAATATAGGCGGTCACTTCCGTCCCATTCGTCAGACGTACACGGGCGATTTTTCGCAAAGCCGAGTTGGGCTTTTTCGGCGTCTGGGTACGAACAATCAGACATACGCCCCGCTTCTGCGGGGAACCGGTAATATCCGAAATTCGCTTTTTGCTTTTGCTCTTGCGGCTGTTACGTACTAACTGATTAATCGTCGGCATAAATTCTCCAAACCTCTCGTAAGCATTTCTTTATCCGAAAGTTATGTTTATTTCGTTCGGTTCTATTCCAGACCCAGCGCCGCCTTGACAGCCTTGTCTTTGGCTGCCTCGACCTCTTTGGCTTCTCGCAGTTCCTCAAGCTGTTTGGGAACGGGCGGTTCGCCCATATGCTTGATTTTGGCATCGAGATACCGTTTATACGCCGTACCCGCCGGGATCAGGTGTCCCAGAATCACGTTTTCCTTCAAACCAAGTAAGTCGTCAATTTTACCCGCCAGGGAGGCTTCCGTCAAGACTTTTGTGGTCTCTTGGAAACTGGCCGCGGAAATGAAGCTGTCCGACTGCAGCGACGCCTTGGTAATACCCAACAGGAGCGTTGCCGCGGTCGCCGATCGCGGTTTTTTACCTTTAGCGGGAGTCCCGGCCAAAGCCTCGACTTTTTCGTTAGCCGCTTCGAGTTGTTCCTTGGTCACTAACTGGCCGACCTTCAAATCCGTATCGCCAGGCTCGGCAACACGCAGGCTGCCGGCAAGGTCCGTGCAGGCCTTGCGGAAGTCCGCCTTATCAATTACTTCGCCAGGCAGGAACTGACTGTCGCCGACGGATTCAATCTCAACCCTATTCATCATCTGCGACAGGATCATTTCAACGTGCTTATCATTGATGGTCACGCTTTGAGCGCGATACACATTTTGAATTTCACGCAGCAGATATCGCTGCAGAGCTTCCTCGCCCTTAATCCGCAAAATATCATGCGGAACCAGCGGCCCATCCGTCAGCGCATCACCCGCTTCAACCCGGTCACCGGTATGAAAGGTAAGATGTCTGTCGCGCGGTACGTGGTGCTCTTTTTCCATACCGCTTTCATTGCGAATAATAATTGTCATTTTACCGCGACGTTTATCGCTTTTGAGTTCGACTATGCCTGAAATCTCGGCCATTGCGGCGGGGTCTTTGGGTTTTCGGGCCTCGAAAATTTCCGTCACACGAGGCAAGCCGCCCGTAATGTCCTGCGTACCGCCGCCGCCGCGAGGCAGACGTGCCATTAGCGTACCGGCGTTAACCTGCTGGCCTTCATCGACTTCAATACGGGCCTTGGCCGGCAGATAGTGCACGTCCAGAATTTTGCCTTCGCCGTCTTCAATAATGACCTGAGGATGTTTATCGCCTTTATGTTCAATAATCACAGGTCTGCCCTTCTGGCCCTTGCGCTCCTCTTCGACGCGCATGGTTTCGCCATCAATGACATCGACCAGACGGACAAATCCGGGCACCTCCGCCAAAATCGAAACACGATGCGGGTCCCAGGCAAAGAGGCGTTCCCCCTTCTTAACCTTCTGTTCATCCTGGGCCATAATAATACCGCCGTATGGAACCTTAAACCGTTCCAGTTCACGGCCTTTCTCGTCCACGAGGGCCATTTCGCCGCTGCGGCGCAGGGCGATTTTCAACTTTGCACCATCCACTTCCGTTTCCACGGCATTGAGGTCAACATATTTGACGATACCATCGCGCGGGGCTTTTTGATCTGTTTCGATCAGCGAAACTGCAGCGATACCGCCGGTATGGAAGGTTCTCATGGTCAACTGCGTACCAGGCTCGCCGATGGATTGGGCCGCGATAATACCGACCGCCAGGCCCTCCTCGGCAAGATGACTAGTACTCAGGTCCCAGCCGTAACATTTGGCGCAGATGCCCACCTTGTTCTCACAGGTCAGCGGACTGCGAACACGAATGGCGTCCAGACCGAGCTGTTCGATTTTCTCCGCCGCTTCAGGAGTAATGACTTCATTTTCCCGAACAATCATTTCATCGGTGATCGGATTGCGGATATTGTCGCGGGCCGTGCGCCCGATGATTAATTGCTTCAGCGGTACGTCAACGGTTTCGCCTTTATATACCGTACTCTTGGTAATCCCCTGCGGTGTATTGCAGTCCTGTTCGCTGATCATCATGTTCTGGGCCACGTCGGCCAGCTTTCGCGTCAGATAACCTGAATCCGCGGTTTTCAAGGCGGTGTCGGCCAGTCCCTTGCGGGCGCCGTGGGTGGAACTGAAGTATTCCAGCACGTTCAACCCTTCACGGAAGTTCGCCTTAATCGGCGTTTCAATAATCTCGCCGCTGGGCTTGGCCATCAGGGCTCGCATGCCGGCCAACTGCTGAATCTGGTCGATACTGCCGCGGGCGCCGGAATGACGCATCACCCAGATGGGGTTCAGATACGGGATGCCGTCACGGGTATCATTTCTCATCGCGTTCATCATCGCAGTGGTCACCGCCACGCGGGCATGCGTCCATACGTCGATAATCTGATTATACCGTTCGCCTTCGGTCAGGATACCTGACTGGAAATTCTTCGCAATTTTATCGACCTTTTTCTGGGTCGCATCGATAATGGCAGGCTTTTCCGGCGGAATCCGCAGGTCCAGAAGACCAAAGCTCATTCCCGACAGCGTCGCCCGTTTGAAGCCCAGTTCCTTCATATTATCCAGCAAATCCAGCGTCGCTTTGGCGCCGGCGTATTCATAACAATCCTGCACCACGACGCCCAGACGTTTTTTGTCGAGCGTCATATTATAGAACGGCATCCGCGAATCAAGAATGTCATTGAACAGGCACCGACCGGGCGTCGTCCAGATAACATGCCCCGTTTCCGGTCCGTTCTCGCCGACGACCTTTTTGCCTTCCGGCAGCCGGACTTTCACACGGGCATGAACGCCGACTTTGCGCATATCCAGCGCGGTGATTGCCTCGGCCATATTGCGGAACATCATTCCCTCGCCCTTTTGTTTTCCGGCGATATGCGTGATATAGAAGTTACCAAGCACCATATCCTGGGAAGGTCCCAGCATCGGCTGACCGCTGGCCGGCGAGAAAATATTATTCGTCGATAAAATCAGCGTATGCGTTTCCACCTGCGCTTCGATACTTAACGGCAGGTGTACCGCCATCTGGTCACCGTCAAAGTCGGCGTTGAAACCGTGACAAACCAGCGGGTGCAGCATAATCGCGTTGCCTTCCACCAGCACCGGTTCAAACGCCTGAATACCCATTCGGTGCAGCGTCGGGGCACGGTTCAGCATTACGGGATGCTGATGAATGACTTCTTCCAGAATATCCCAGACATACTCTTCACGCCGTTCCAGCATGCGTTTCGCGCTTTTGATGGTATCGGCGTAACCGCGGTCTTTGAGCTTGCGGATAATAAACGGCTGGAATAGTTCCAGCGCGATGCGTTTGGGTAATCCGCACTGATTCAATTTCAGATGCGGCCCGACCACAATGACCGAACGCGCGGAATAGTCCACACGTTTGCCCAGCAGGTTTTCACGGAACCGGCCCTGTTTGCCCTTAATCATATCCGTCAGGCTCTTGAGCGGACGGTTGTTGCTGCCCAGCACGGGCCGACGGCAGCGGCCATTGTCAAACAGCGAATCCACCGCCTGCTGCAGCATGCGTTTTTCGTTGCGGATAATCACTTCCGGCGCGTTGAGGTCGATGAGTTTTTTCAGACGATTATTACGGTTGATGATGCGACGATACAGGTCGTTGAGGTCGCTGGTGGCAAAATTGCCGCTTTCCAGCATAACCAGAGGCCGCAAATCCGGGGGAATTACCGGAACGACGTCGAGAATCATCCATTCCGCCTTGTTTTCGCTGCCGCGCAGACTGTTGATCAGCTTCAGGCGCTTGCTCAGGTCCTTGATTTTCTGTTTGCTGGATGTCTCCGTAATCTGGGTTTTCAGTTCCACCGACAGCGATGCCAGGTCGAGTTTGCCCAGCAGATACTTGACGGCCTCGGCGCCCATGGAGGCTTTGAAACACGGGCCGTACTTCTCGATGGATTCGCGGAACTCGTCCTCGGTCAGAAGCTGACGCACTTTCAGCGGACTGACGCCGGGGTCGGTCACAACGTAATCCTGGAAATAGACGATTTTTTCGATATCCGTCGTTTTCATTCCAAGAAGGGTGCTTAACCGGCTGGGCATCGCCTTGAAAAACCAAATGTGCGCCACCGGCGCCGCCAGGTTGATATGTCCCATGCGTTTTCGGCGGACGCGGCTGTGAGTTACTTTGACGCCGCAGCGATCGCAGATAATCCCCTTGAATTTGGTCCCCTTGTATTTTCCGCAGGCGCATTCCCAGTCGCGTTCCGGACCGAAAATCCGCTCGCAGAACAGACCGTCTTTTTCCGGCCGATAGGTTCGATAGTTAATCGTTTCCGGCTTTTTGACTTCGCCAAACGACCAACTGCGAATATCATTGGGGCTGGCCAGCGAAATTCTTACCGAACCATAATCATTTACCCGATCATAAATCGATTCTGCCATATCAGGACCCACTCCCTTTGAATGTTCCCGGTTTTCCGCTCTTTCGGCGGTTATTCATCATAAAATCCCGTCGCCGCCATTTTACAACTGCGGCATTCCAATCCGTTTCTTTTCCAGTTGAATATTCAGGCCCAGCCCGCGGATTTCGTTGCACAGCACATCAAACGAAATCGGCGTACCGGCCTCCAGCACATTGGTCCCCTTGACCATCGATTCGTAAATTTTGGTACGACCTTCGATGTCATCGCTTTTAACCGTCAGCAGTTCCTGCAGGGTATAAGCCGCGCCATAGGCTTCCAGCGCCCAGACTTCCATTTCGCCGAACCGCTGACCGCCCGTGCGGGCCTTGCCGCCCAGCGGCTGCTGCGTAATCAGGCTGTACGGCCCCGTCGAACGCGCATGAATCTTGTCGTCCACCAGGTGATGCAGATTCATCATATAGATTTGGCCGATGGTCACATTCTGGTCGAATGGCTCGCCCGTGCGCCCGTCGTAAATGCGGGCTTTCATGCTGTCCGTAGGCACCCGCGAAAACAGTTCATCCGCCGGCGGAACCTGTTTTTTCTCTTCCAGTTCCTGCATACGTTTGCACACATGCTGATTGGCTTCTTCGGTGACGGCAATAATATCTTCTTCCGTGGCTCCGTCAAAAACCGGCGTGACCGCATGGAAGCCCAATACTTTGGCAGCCCAGCCCAGATGAGTTTCCAGAATTTGCCCGACGTTCATACGGCTCGGTACGCCCAGCGGGTTAAGACAGATATCCACCGGAGTGCCGTCTTCAAGGAACGGCATATCTTCCTCGGGCATGATTTTTGCGATAACGCCCTTGTTTCCGTGCCGCCCGGCTATTTTGTCTCCCACCGACAGTGTACGCTTGGTCGCAATATAAATTTTGACCATTTCCAATACGCCGCTGGGTAATTCGTCGCCGTGCTTCATTCGCTCCAGCTCGCGATTCTTTTCGTCCTGGATCTGCTCCAGTTTCGGCCAGTATCGCGATACAATTTTTTGTACCGTCTCGCGCTGCGAGGCGGGTTTAACCCAACTGATGTCAAATGTTTCGATCTGTTCGTAGATAACGTCCATATCTTCGCTGGCGCCGACTTTCTGGCGTGTGTTGGGGTCCACCACTTCAACGCCGGCGTCTTCATGAATCTTGGCCATCATTTCCCTGAACAGCGTACATTCCTTGTTGACCATGCCCCGCTCAAAGCGGCGGATTTGGTCTTTGTAGGCCTTGCGCTGTTCTTCAGTCCCGGCGCCTTTACGCATAAACCGGCGGGCCTTAATAACGACGCCTTCATAACCGCTGGGCACTTCCAGCGAATCATTTTTGACGTCCTCGCCGGCCCGGCCGAAAATCGCATGCAGCAGTTTTTCTTCCGGTGTCAGTTCGGTTTTGCTCTTGGGCGAGACTTTACCCACCAGAATATCGCCCGGCGCAATGCGAGTACCTTCGCGGACCACGCCATTTTCGTCGAGATTGCGAAGCGCTTTTTCGCTGACGTTGGGAATATCACGGGTGAATTCTTCGCGGCCCAGCTTGGTTTCGCGGACTTCCACGCTGAACTCGTCAATATGAATACTGGTGAAGACGTCTTCTTTGACCAGCCGCTCACTGATTAAAATCGCGTCCTCAAAGTTATAGCCGTCAAACGACACAAACGCCACTAACGCATTGCGCCCCAAAGCCAGAACGCCGTCACAGGTAGCCCCGCCGTCGGCGATAATTTGCCCCTTCTTGACTTTCTGCCCCAGTTCCACAATCGGCTTCTGGTTCAGACACGTCCGCTCGTTAAGCCCCTGAAACTTCAACAGCAAGTGCTCCTCCGTACCGTTTATCACGATTCGTGTGGCATCCACGGCAGTTACTATCCCGGAGGAGGAAGCACGAACCACCATGCTGGAATTGCGAGCCACCGGCTCTTCCATCCCCGTTGCGACCAGCGGAATTTCCGTCCTCAGCAGCGGCACCGACTGACGCTGCATATTCGAACCCATTAATGCGCGGTTGGCGTCGTCGTGTTCGAGGAACGGAATCAGCGCCGCCGAAACACCCACCATTTGCTTGGGTGAAACGTCCGCATATTGCACTTCGGCGCTGTCCACCTGTGTAAGCTCGCCATTTTTACGCGCCAACACCAGCCCTTCGTGCAGTGTATTGTTTTTCGGATTGACCATGCTCGGCGGAGCGAAAACGGCCTTCATTTCCTCATCCGCACGCAGGTATTGGATTTCTTCCGTCACTTTCTTGTTTTTCACCTTGCGGTACGGCGTTACCAGAAAGCCATATTCATCCACTTTGGCGAAAATTCCCAGCGATACTATCAAACCGATGTTCGTGCCTTCGGGCGTTTCAATCGGGCAGACCCGACCGTAGTGGCTGATGTGCACGTCGCGTACCTCAAAGCCCGCACGTTTTCGGTTCAGACCGCCCGGCCCTAATGCGCTTAATCGGCGTTCATGGGTTAATTGGCTCAGCGAATTGGTCTGGTCCACCACCTGGCTCAGTTCGCCGCGACCAAAGAAAAATTCGACGCTCGACGAAACGCTTTTGCTGTTGACCAGATCAGCGATACGGGCGATTTCCTCTATCGTTTTGGAACTCATCCGCTCCTGCACCGTCCGCCGCAGTTTCAGCAGACCCTTGCGGATTTCGCCGGCGGCCAGCTCGTCGATGGTTCGCAGGCGGCGGTTGCCCAGATGGTCGATATCATCCAGTTCGCCTTCGTTGTTGCGAAGCTGGAGAATATATTTCATCGTATTTAGAAAATCTTCCGGCCGAAGCGACATTATATCTTCTTTGACGCTCAGACCAAACTTGCGATTGAGACGGAACCGTCCCACCGCTCCCAGACGATACCGGTTGATATCGTAAAACTTTTCATTAAACAGCAGTTTGGCCTTGTCTAAGTTGGCAGGGTTTCCGGGACGCAGACGGGCGTAAATTTTCATCAGCGCCTCTTCATGCCCCTCGCAACTGTCTTCGGCGATGGTATTAATCATCAGCGGGTCCGGGACGGCAGTAATGACTTCCACGCTATCCAGACCGCTGGCCTGAATCCTCGTCACCGCATCGCCTAATTGTGCCCCGGCCTCAACCAGCACTTCGCCGGTCTCCGTATCCACAATCGGCCCGACCGCCCACATCGTAGGTTCCAGTTTCTTGGTCTTAACCGTCTGAGTCGGATAAAACAGCCGAAGCAGTGTGTCCGTCCGCCCGTAATCGGGAGACATCGCCCGCAGAAACGTCGTTGCCGGGATCTTGCTGGACTGGTCGATGCGAATGACCAGCACGTCCTTGCGCGTCACGGACATTTCAATCCAGCTTCCGCGCTCGGGAATAATCCGGGCGCCGTGCAAAATCCGGTCGCCGTCTTTGCTGTCCACAACAAAATCCACGCCGGGACTGCGGTGGAGCTGATTGACGATAACGCGTTCGGCTCCATTGATGATAAATTCACCGCCGCCGATCATCACCGGGATTTCGCCCAGATAAATCGCCTGCTCGGCGATATCTTCCATATCCTTGCGTTTGAGCCGGCAATGCACTTTCAGAGGATACCCGTAGGTCAGACGAAGCTCCCGGCACTGTTCAATCGAATAGCGGGGAGGCTCCAGTTCATAGCCGAGATACTCCAGTTCCATCGTCTTGTCATAACTGACAATCGGAAATACCTCCCGGAACAGCGCCTCCAGCCCATCATTGGCGCGACGCTCCCAGGGTTTGTCCTGCTGCAGAAACCGGATGTAGCTTTTGATCTGAACTTCGATCAGGTCCGGTACCTCAACAGCATCTCCGACTTTGCCGAAATTCCGGATGTTCAGTGATGTCATTCGACAATTCTCCGTTTGGCTATATGCCTTTTTTGTATTCTTCCGCTTTGCGCAGAAGTGCTCTTATCAATAATCCTAAACAAAATGAAACTGTCCACCGGCTGCGCGAAAGTTTTTCTGCCCTGTTGTTCGCCTGTTTTATTCTTTCGCAAAAGCCGGTTTTGCCGGGAATATCCGAAAACAAAAACTGCATTGACAAGACAAACTCTCTTTCGGAGGCCGTTTGTCCGCCGCAGAATTTCCCCGGATTTCGATCGTGTCGCTTTTCTTCGGTTCCAAAAAACCATTCCAAAGGAAAAACTCCATTAAGCCTTGTGGGCCTTTCGAACCGCAAAAACCGCTGAAATTATTGAAGTTCCACTGTCGCGCCGGCCTCTTCGAGCTGTTTCTTGGCCGCTTCGGCTTCATCCTTGCTCACATTTTCTTTTACCGGTTTCGGAGCGCCATCGACAAGGTCTTTGGCTTCCTTGAGACCCAGGTTGGTTAAGGAACGAACTTCCTTGATGACCTGAATCTTTTTGTCGCCGACACTCTTGAGAACCACCGTAAAGCTGGTCTTTTCCACCTTGGCAGCTTCGCCGCCGCCGACCGCAGCCGCAGCTACCATCATCGCGCCGCCTGCTGCCGGTTCAATCCCATACGTTTCCTTCAGATAGTCCGCCAGCTCTTTGGCCTGCAGCAGGGTCAAACCAACAATTTTATCCCCCAGTTCCTTGGTCGTTGCACTGAATTCTGTTGCCATTCTTTATGACTCCTCATTGGGTCTGGATTTCAAGGTAGTCGAAACTCCACCGTTTCTTTTAACCCGCTCGCAGGCGGGACAACCTCGTAAATCTCGGTAATTTTTTCTATCCTTTAATCCGCTTATGCGGCTTCTTTTTCTTTTTTCTCGATTAGACTCTTCACGCAGCCCGCAATCACCCGGCTCGGCGCCAGCACGGCACCCACAACCCTGGCACCCGGAGCCATCGCGGCACCCGCAATCTGCCCCTGCAGTTCGGCTCGCGTGGGCATCTTCGAAAGCAACGCGGCGGCTTTCTCGTCCAGAACTTCGCCCTCTACATACGCCCCGCGAACCACCAGGATGTCTTTTTTCTTGTGAACCCAGATGTCCATTTCCTTGGCGACATCAACCACACTGTCGCCGCCAAAGACTACCGTACACGGTCCGGCTTCGAACAGACGAGCGGCGGCGGGATGGCCGAGACTTTCCATCGTTTTACGTATCAGACTGTTCTTGACCACCATCATGCGGATGCCCTTGTGTTTCAGCTCGCCGCGAATAATGTTGTTGTCAATTCCACTGATACCAATGGTCTGCATCACCAGAAACGAGTCAACACCTGCAAAGCGTTTTTCGTATTCCTTCTGAACCAATCCTTTTACGTAATAACTCATAATGACCTCGTTATCAAAAAAGGCCCGCTGGGCCGTTGTTGTTTATATTCCCGACAATTCCAACTGCACACCCGGACTCATGGTCGCCGCCAGGCTGATTTTCTTAATGTAGGTTCCCTTGACCGACGACGGTTTCATTCTTTTAATATGGTCGATAAAGGCTCCGATATTTTCGGCCAGCTTATTTTCATCAAAACTGAGCTTTCCGACCACCGCGTGAACATTTCCGCCGGTGTCATTGCGGAATTCCACCTTGCCTGCCGCAAATTCCTTCACCGCCGTCACCACATCCGCCGTCACGGTACCGTTTTTGGGAGAAGGCATTTTCCCCTGCGGACCCAAAACTTTGCCAAGCTTGCCGACTTTGCCCATGATTTTCGGCGACGCGACAGCCACATCAAAATCAAACCAGCCATCGTTTATTTTTTTGATCAGGTCGTCAACCCCGGCTTCGACGGCTCCGGCCGCTTTGGCGGCGTCGGCGTCTTCGCAAAACGCGATAACCCGGCGGGCCTTTCCAATCCCGTGCGGAAGACTCAGTGCGCCGCGAATCGCCTGGTCCGCCAGTTTGGTGTCGATACCCATAAATATCGCGATATTGACACTCTGATCAAATTTCGTCGATGCGAAAGATTTCAGTTTCTTGACCGCCAGTTCGAGCGACAGTGGTTCCACGACCGCCTTTTTGGCGTCGTTGTTATATCGTTTACTTCGTTTTTTCATTTTTTTCCTCGCGAAATAACGTCTTTTTTTTCGCTCCCACTGTTCCGCCGTGGTTAGCGTTTTTGTATTCTCAACGACAAACTGCGATTGTTCTAATCAACTACTTCAATGCCCATACTTCGCGCCGTACCCATGATAATCCGATCGGCGTTTTCCATGTCGTAGGCGTTCAGGTCCTTAATTTTGGTCTGCGCGATTTTGCGAATCTGGGCCTTGGTCACCTTTCCGACTTTTTCTTTGTTCGGAGTGCCGCTGCCTTGCGCGATACCGGCTTCCATTTTCAGAAGCACAGACGCCGGAGGGCTTTTAATAATAAAGGTGAAGCTGCGGTCGCTATAGACCGAGATTTCAACCGGCACAATGGTGCCATTAAACTCCTTTGTGCGTTCGTTAAATTGCGTGACGAACTGGCCGATATTGACGCCATGCTGGCCCAGTGCCGGACCAATCGGCGGCGCAGGCGTGGCTTTTCCGCCCGGAGCCTGCAGTTTAATGACTTTTGTAAGTTCTTTTGCCATAATGACCCAGCCTCAGTTATTCAGTTATTACGATTATACCTTTTCAATCTGCCAGTATTCAATATCCAGCGGCGTGCTGCGGCCGAAAATCGTTACAATGACACGAACGACGCCGCGCTGCTCATCGATGGAATCCACCACGCCTTCAAAATTCTCAAACGCCCCTTCCCGAATCTTGACCACATCGCCCTTGACAAATTCCACGCGAATATTCGGCGTATCCTCGGGCTTTTCCGCTTCCTTGAGCATCTTGGCCACGTCGGTGTCCCGCATGGGAGTCGGCACGCCTTCCGTACCGATGAAGTCGCCAACGCCCATCGTTTCCTTGATGATAAACCACACCTCATCCGGGATTCGCCCGTCTTCCTTGGACTGCATTTCCATGAATACATAGCCGGGATACAGCTTGCGTTTAAGCACTCGCTGCTTTCCCGCTCGAATCCGTTTAATCTGCTCCGTCGGAACAATAATCCGGCCTACGCTTTTGACCCCTTCCACTTCCATTTTGTGGGCCAGCGTGTCCCGAACCTGCTCTTCTTTATTGGATGCCACTCGCAAGACATACCATTGCATATCTATGAATCCTCAGGTGTTCCGAAAGGACTTTCTATTTTAATAAAGACCGATCTTCTGGAAAAACAAAACGAACAACCAGTCCACCACCGCCAGCATAATCGCCATAGCCAGCATCACAAAAATAACAACGGTGGTTGAGGCCGTCAGTTCTTTGCGCGTGGACCAACTGACTTTCTTGATTTCACCTTCCGAGGCAATCAGAAAATCCGCGACGGACGGTTTATTCATCACCCACGCAATCAGCCCTCCAATGACCACACACAGGCCGAACGGCACCAGCGTCTCCACCCAGAGATTGCCCAGCGGCTGCAGTTTTTGATTCAGTACAAAGCAACCATACGCCGCAATCACAAACACCCCGATCGCCACGCCCAGCCGCGTGTTTTTAGCCTGTCCTTGTTTATAAATCCTGCTTAGATTCATAGTCGTTCTTTTCGTGACTTCCTGTTTTTTTACTTGTCTGTGATTTCGGCGCTTCCGGGAGACACTTCATCCCTCGCGTTTTTTATGCGGGATAAGTTCCCTCGGTCGGCCCCACACCAGGCCAGGAGGGAATCGAACCCCCAACCTGCGGTTTTGGAGACCGCCGCTCTACCAAATTAAGCTACTGGCCTAAACGGGTCACTTCCTGCGTATTTTGTGAATAGTACGTTTACGTTCACGCTTACAGAACTTTTTCAGTTCAATCTTGGGGGTACCACCCTGCACATTGACTTCGGTACGGTAATTCCTATCACCGCAGTCTTTGCATTCCAGCCATACCCATTCTCGTTTTTGTGCTTTCGCCATACAGCCTAACCCTTGTACAAACAATCCCTTTATCGGCAGTCCAACCGAAAAGGATAGAATGGGGCGCCGCAGGCGGCGCCCCGCTTTATTTCACTTTAAAAGTTGCTGTCCTTAGCCGAGAATCTTGGTCACAACACCGGCACCAACGGTTCTGCCGCCTTCGCGGATGGCGAAGCGAACACCTTCTTCCATCGCGATCTTTGAGATAATTTCGGCTTCCATTTCGATGTTGTCGCCCGGCATACACATCTCAACCGGTTTGCCTTCACGGCTGCGAATCGCAGTAATGGCGCCGGTCACGTCGGTCGTGCGGAAGAAGAACTGGGGACGATACCCCGGGAAGAACGGCGTATGGCGACCGCCTTCCTCTTTCGTCAACACGTACACTTCCGCGTTGAATTTGGTGTGCGGAGTTATCGAACCGGTCTTGGCCAGAACCATACCGCGTTCCAGGTCTTTCTTTTCCACGCCGCGGAGCAGCAGGCCGACATTATCGCCCGCCTGACCCTGGTCGAGGGTCTTATTGAACATTTCCACGCCGGTCACGACCGTCTTGCGAGTTTGATCCATCAAACCAACGATTTCCACTTCATCGCCGACTTTCACGATACCGCGTTCGATACGGCCGGTGCCGACCGTACCGCGGCCCTTAATACTGAACACATCTTCTACCGGCATCAGGAATGGCTTGTCAACTTCACGCTGCGGAATCGGAATATACGCATCCATCGCCTTGAGCAGGTCTTTAATCGGCTGGCAGGCCGGGTCGTCGGCTTTTTCCGTTTTCATTGCGGTAACCGCAACGCCGCGAATGATCGGCGTATCGTCGCCCGGGAAATCGTACTTGTTCAACAGGTCACGGACTTCCATTTCTACCAGGTCGATCAATTCCGGATCGTCAACCAAATCGACTTTATTGAGGAACACCACAATTTTGGGTACATTGACCTGACGGGCCAGAAGGATATGCTCGCGGGTCTGGGGCATGGGACCGTCGTATGCACTGATGACTAATATCGCACCATCCATCTGAGCGGCGCCGGTAATCATGTTCTTAACATAGTCGGCGTGACCGGGACAGTCCACGTGAGCATAGTGCCGGGCTTCCGATTCATATTCGACGTGTGCCGTTGCAATGGTCAGAATTTTCGTATCATCACGACGGCCCTGTGATTCGGATGCCTTGGCGATATCATCATACGATTTGAATTTGGACAGACCCATCAACTCCGCCACTTTGGTAATCGCTGCTGTCAGCGTAGTCTTGCCATGGTCCACGTGCCCAATCGTCCCAACGTTGACATGGGGTTTTTTTCTTACAAATGTTTCTTTCGCCATGTGTCCATAACCTCCTGATATTCCTGAATTTTCGTTCTTTACCGTTTTTTCCGTTTATAATTCTGTATCGTTTCCGCCAACGCAGCCGGCGATTTCCTTTTATACCGCTACCGTCAGTCCCGTCGGCTACGCTGATGCGCCTCAGCTGCTGATGGGATTTGAACCCATGACCTCGTCCTTACCAAGGACGCGCTCTACCAACTGAGCTACAGCAGCGAAGAATTTCCTATTCGCTCTGGCCTGTTCCACCGTGACTTCCTGTGTCTCAACGTTGAAAAGGCTTTATTTACCACATTCAAATAGGAATCACTTTTTTTCCACTCTACCACAAAAAATGGAAACAGGGACTCCCTGCCGATGCCTCTATAGAAAGAGGGAGTATATATCCCTCACTATAAGACTGCAAACAGAAAAATGGAAAAAATAAAAATTTTTCTATAGAAGACATGCTTTTATTGTGGACATTAAGTGTATTACTACACTTGATATACGAAATATACGTTTCTATCCTTCTTTAACTGGTTTTGGAACGGTACTCAACGTCAACAGCCCTCGCCATTGTTCCAGTTTTTCCTGCCACCAGCTCTGTTCTGAATTGATCGGCACTTCTGCCAATGCCTCCAGAAGAGTTTTCTTGTCTTCCATGGAAGTTTTCTCGGAAACGAAATACGCTTCTATCATTTCCAGCATATCCGAGGTTTGGGTAAGCAGATTCCGTTTTAGTCGCTCACTGATCACGGCTGCCGTTTGTGTAAATTGTCGGAGCTGCAAATAGGCCTCTATGGCGTAATTGTCGGTTTGACGCAGTGCGTTTTGAGCATATTCTTTGCCGCCGTCTTTACGTGCCAATTTATCGCGATAGACAACAACCTGCTCATACTGCCCTTTATTCCAATACCCTTTTAACAACCGAACCTGCAAGTCACACAATAAAGACTCCTCTTTTTGCGCCGCCGCTTTCTGCTCCGCCAGCTCCAGTAATTCCACGGCTTGACCGGCTATGGCGGGGTTTTGTTCCATTCGACCCGCCCAGTTGGCAATCACACCGGCATCCTGGCGCTGCAAAATAGCCACGATGGACCGCCAGGCGGATTCGCTTTGACCATTTGAGCCAAGCAGGGCACTAAGCCACTCGAGGTCATCGGCTGTCCCCACTTGCCCCGCCAGTTCAATTACGATCAGTCGTACTGCCGGACTGCCGTCAGACTGAAGTTTCAACTCCCGAAATAACGGCATTGCCGCCGTTTTGTCGGCGTTGACCACCCCTGTCGCCGCGGCCTGTCGAACCAGATTATTCTCATCGTAAGTACGCAGTGTTTCGACAAATACGTTATTGTACAGTTTGCCGGCCTCTAATTTCAGGCCGCCTTGTCCGCAAAGCCGCGCCATAGCGGTCAGCAGTTCCCCGCGAATGGGACCTTTTCTTTGCGTCTCCGCGGTATAACGCTCCAGGATAACCCGCAGGTAATGCTCATTCTCTTTGGGCGTCAGTCCATCCAGTTCCAGCAGTTTTCGCAGGACTTCCACGCCTTTCCTGGCTGTTTCGGAATCTTCTTTTGAAGTATAGCTTTCCGCAATTTGCATGGTCTGCGTTTTGATTTCCGCCGGCAATGTGATTTTGGAGCCGGGTGAGAACGCGAAAAAGCACGCCTCCCCCAGCGCTTCAAAAATCGCTACGGCCACCTGGGGGTCCGTTTCTTCTTTATATCGGCTGATCAGTTTTTCCGCCGGGTTCAGAGCGCTCATTGTGCTGAGAACTCCCGCGGTAGCCATCCGAACCCGTCGATTTTCATCGGACAGCAGCATCAGCAGTTTGTCACGCAAACCCGCGGCCGATTCCGCGGGGTATCGCTGTAATTTATCCAGTGCCCACAACCGAATCGCCGGCATATCCGTCCCCAGCCGTTCCAGCAGATACGCAGTTTTTGCCGTCGTATCAAGAGGCTCAAATTCTTTGTCGAGAGCGCCGAGATATAGTTTTTGCCAGCGATCCCGTTCCGCCTGAATTTCACGCAGGCGGGTTTCCTGACGCAAAAGCCTTTCCCTGCGAATTTCCGTCGGGTCTTTTTGTTCGAGGTCTTTGAGGATTTTGTTCCAGACCTCTTTGCTCGTCCCCATCGGTACGCCAAACGATTCCTGCAGGGCCAACTCCGCCGCCCGGACAATTTCCGCATCCGGGTCATTCAGCAGCTCAATCAAATTTCGCAGCGCCTCCGGTTCTGGACGAATCTGAAAGACATAAATCACATTCAGACGTACTTGTTTTTCCGTCGCGGAGGATTGGACTAATTCCGAAAGCGGCCCGGCAATCTGATCGAACCGGAACACCAGCAGTGATTCAGCCGCCACGCGTGCCAGCAGCGCATCCGGATTTTTGACCGTTTCAATCAGGGGCATCAAAAAAACATCTAATGAGCCTGCCGCAGTACCCAGACTTCTGCCTCGAATCAGTGCCCGGCAGACGGCCATCCGCGCCATCGGGTTATCCTGAGCCGAAAGCGACTGCAGCAGAATATCGACTGCCGCCGGGTCTTTGCGAATCAAAAGCCCCATCGCCGCGTCCAAACGAATCGCATCCGTCACCCCATGCAGCAGCGAGTCGCCATAAATGCGAAGCTGCCGGCTGCCTTCATCCTCTACGGCGGCTTTCTCCGCGTCCAACACCGGCGCATTGACATCCGCTCCCGCCGACCAAACCACAGACGACAGAAATAACCCCATTAACAGAGTTATCAGACCCTGACCCGCTCGCAAAACTGTCTCCTTAATTTCGGCTCACTTGCCCTTTATAAGTACTTTTCGTCAATTCCAAACACATATCTTATTATAAAAAGTCAACCCGTCAAACTTTTCCATAGGTAAAGACGCTTTTTTCAACAAAAAAATTGCCCCTTTCTTTTTTCTACAGCCTCGTGGTGATTTTGTTCGGTAGTGAATTGTGAATTTGATTTGTTTAAAACAAAGTCAACTCCGCCGTGACGGGAAAAGGCTCCAAGGCGTATCGGCCGTCAAACTTCCGCCGAGCAGCTCAAACAGATCGAGCCGGCCCCCGAATAGCCGCCGACAAACCCATAATAACGCACATTTAAGTTCAACCAAGCCGTGATTGGAAGCCAAAATCACGGCCTTTTTGATTTTTCGTCACATTTTTGACCCCTATCCAGTCTAAAATATGGATTAAATAATCCAAACAGAAATTTGTACGGTTCAAGATAGCTATACGAGACACAGGACTTCATCTTAGTCATAAAAGATGAACATGGAAATATCTCCAAAAAAATATGATACCGGTGCTCTTCGCGCCTCTCATTCGAAAATAGCAACTTAACCTTTCATCGCCCGGCGGCCCATTGGATCGCCTGATGGAGCAGTTTGCTGTAGGCCGGGTGATTGTAAGCTTCGGAGCCGTGGCCAAGCTGGATGGTGCAGATCCGGGATTTTCGATAGAGCCTGGTCCAGCCGATTTCCTTCTGGCTTGCGGGCTGGTCGGTCGTCAGGAGAAGATGATTATCCGGTTCCAAGGAAAATCCCTTGTAGGCCTCATCCAGAATCGTAAAGTCATGCAAACCAGCCGTAATCGGATGATGTGTATCTGTGATATGCACCGGTATTTGTACATTTTCTTGATAGGTACTGCGCGGCCAAACTTTACCGTCTTCCTGCGTTTTGGCCAGGTAATACTTGACCCCGATGGTCTTTTTATACTCCGGCCAATCCGAAAAGTTGGCCATGCTGTGGTGCAGGGCAACGACTCCGACCCCGCGGTCCAGTAAAGTTAGAAAATTTGCCCTGCGTTTGGCAGAAATATTCTGCGTCATATTGTAAAACACAATGACATCATAATCCCAGTTGGAAATATCCTCAAACACCTCGCTGTCATCCTTTAGTTCGAAAAGACGCCATTGCGCCCCCAACATTTCATCAAACATGCCGACAAAGGACTGTTTATTAAAAGCATGGCCGCCGGTTACGACCAGGACTGAAACCGGTTTTTGTTTATGTTTGTTCATTGTGCACCCCCCTGCCAATACAAGAATCGCAATGACACATAAAACCAGCATTTTTCTTATCATAGGATATCTCCTGGTTTATTCAGTAATCCTGTTTGCCTCAATCCTGTTCGGCCCGGTATTTGCTCTTT
>Ga0194119_10000359_pt1 | contig 89022 bp, 83 predicted proteins | sample TA2MahC100mmetaG_FD_148620 | JGI IMG/M metagenome (GOLD analysis project Ga0194119, IMG submission 148620) | Freshwater microbial communities from Lake Tanganyika, Tanzania - TA2015018 Mahale Deep Cast 100m | ecosystem: Environmental > Aquatic > Freshwater > Lake | place: Tanzania: Lake... | reverse complement strand
GGCTGGGATCAGACCGTCTCGGGTCTTCATAAGTAGTTCACCTTGCATGTAAATGCGCGTGCAAAAAACGTGCTTTATAACGAATTAGTAACTCAGCAACTACACCTGTAATTCAACTTTTGTGGCTGTTGGTGCCCAAAGTCGAAATGAGGTCGAGTCATTCTTGAAAGTTGGGCCCAAGTCGTTGCCAGTGTAGGTGAACTTCTTTTCGAATTCTGTTGAAGTCACGAGATTTCCTAACGCTATTTCAGAACTTCCAAAGGTTGGATGTGAAATCTGGTACCGCTTTGTTAGAGATATTGAAGAGTTAAGAGTGAGTATTAACTCATTATCTTCGGGCAGATTTGGGTTCTCAGTAGTCGCACTGATGACACTGAGGCCATCACTAATTACAAATCCATTACTTGACCCTGCCATTGGTTTGAAACGTTTATTGAGCTCGACCCTTACTTCAGTCAGGGATTCAAAAGAGGCATTTGAGATTTTCATTTCTATGACTGGTTTTTTTGTGAAGACAGTCTTCTCGTTTTGGACTAACCAAACTTCAGCGTTTCCAGTGGTATCAAACTCCGTTATGAAACGGTCATCATTAATGTCTTTAGCTGTCCAATCATTGAGCCTGACTATGATTCCAATATCTTTGAAAGATTTCATTCCATCAATCTTGATTGTTACAACTTTGCCGAAATCATCAGTGCCGGTGAACTGAACTCCTGTTTGGGAGATTGGAGTATCAAGTGAGTTGTTATCGGAGTTCTTCCATATCCAAAGATTCCATCCGTTGTAATCTCCACCGGGGCGCTGGTAGTGAACGGTTAGCGTCACAGTATCGGGAGCGGCGATTACAGGAGCAGAAGTTAGAACCATTGAGAAAGTGGCTAGTGCGGCTATCAGTAGCTTTTTCATATTGACTAAATCCTATTCAATCTTGCAGATACACCGCCTTACTAGTTGAATCATGTCATGGCAAAGCGTGCGATTTTCTGGTTCCGCAGGGATTTAAGGCTTGCAGATAACCCCGCTTTACTGGCTGCGTTTGATGAGGCTGATGAAGTAATTCCACTTTTTATTATGGATGATGAGATCGCCCAGCGCGCTGGAGCACATCGCCGTTCTTATCTTGCTAGCTCTTTAAAGGCGCTCGATGAATCAATCGGAGGAGCGCTACATGTTATTTCGGGTGATGCCGTTGAAATACTTTCAGAGTTAAAGAATAAGTATTCGGCTGACTCGATCCACTCAGCTTTTCCATTTGCGCCTTATGGAAATGAGTTAGATGCAAAGTTGAAAAAAGCGGGAATTGAGTTAACTCAATTAGGAAGCAGCTACGCGGTAGCTCCGGGAAGAGTTCTTAAGGATGATGGCACTCCCTATCGCGTCTATACGCCGTTCTATCGAGCGTGGAGCGCGCATGGATGGCGAAAGCCAGTTGCGGCGCCGAAGAATCCAACTTGGATGACCCCGGCAAAGAATGATCGCCAACTTCCAGATTGGGATAAGGGCGAGAAATTAGATCTTCAAGAAGCTGGTGAGGCGGCTGCAATTAAGCGTTATAAGGATTTCATAAAGCGGGCTTCAAATGAGTATGGCGATGATCGCAACATTCCGGGTATAGAAGGCACAAGCCGGATGAGTCCACATCTTCGTTGGGGCGAAATACATCCGCGGACCATGCTCGCAGTTCTTGGGCAGAACAAAGGCCACGAGGTCTATCGAAAAGAAATTGCTTGGCGTGAGTTCTATGCCGATGTGCTACATAACAATCCGCACACATCGCGGGATTATTACGACGCTAAGTTTAAGAAGATGCGCTACGACAAACCAGGTAAGAAATTTGAGGCCTGGTGCGAGGGCAGAACTGGCTTTCCATTTGTTGATGCTGCGATGCGCCAACTCGTAAAAGAGGGTTGGATGCATAACCGAACGAGAATGGTGGTTGCCTCATTTTTAGTAAAAGACCTTCATATTGAATGGCAACATGGAGCAAATTTCTTTATGAAGTATTTGATTGATAACGATGTGGCTTCTAATTCACATGGTTGGCAATGGACGGCTGGGTGCGGAACTGATGCTTCGCCTTACTATCGAGTCTTTAATCCAATTGAACAGGGAAGAAGATTTGATCCCGAGGGCATCTATATAAAGCGATTCATCCCAGAGCTCGCCCACTTAAGTGGTGAAGATATTCACGAACCATGGAGCGTTATTGATGGGTTATCTAAGGGATATCCAGAACCAATCGTCGATCACGCCAAGGAGCGATTAGAGTCCTTGGCGCGTCTCGAAGAGATTAAAGCGGCAAAGCCACTTAAGCCAAATTAAACGAGGAAGTTAGAGAACTGCCAAGGGTCGCTCTTATCGACCTTCTTGTTATTCCAACCCTCGAACAAATCGCGGCGATTCATTAGTGGATCCCAATCGTCAGCTTCCGAATGAATTCCACCCCAGTACTTCTCGGCGTAACCAAGAACTTCCCGCCAAGGTAATTCATCTGGCACGAGAAGTCCCGCATTTGGATTCTGCATCGCCCAAGCAACTGCTGCATAAACAGCGGAAGAGACTTGAACTGTTGTTGCAGATTGTCCAGGGATTAACTTTCGAGATTGTTCAATCGTTAAAAGTGAACCGGTCCACCAGGATTTGTATGGATGGCCCATAAGTAAAACGCCAAGACGATCATCGCCACCAGTAATCTCGTCATTCATAATCCGCTGATCTTTATGAAGCTGCCAATTAAGCATCTCAAGTTCTTTCATCGAGACAATTGCTTCATTTGATGGGCAGTATGCGTAATGAACAGTTGGGCGATAGATAGCTTTGCCATCGTCCCAAACCGTTAAGTGATCTGAGATAGTGAAGGCTTCACCGTGACGAATAACCATTCCTTGGATTTCAAAGTTAGGTACCCATGAGCGCACCCAGGTTGAAGCGCCGGGTTGTGCAATTGCAATCTGATTCTTGGGCCCTGCTGGATGTTCATAGGCATTAACCGGAAGGGTCTTTTCATGTGTTCCCCAGCCAAGTTCGGCTGGAGCAACGCCTTCTTCATAGAAACCTTCGACCGACCAGGTATTAACAAATTCGCCCCATTGCTTAGGTTTATTTGTTACCTGAGTGTCACGTTCTGAGATGTGAATGACTTTAACGCTTAAAGAATGTGCCAGCGCCTTGTAATCCTCACCCGTTAACGCAGCCTCAACATCTTTTCCAGCCTTGCCATCCTTAAGTGCGCGGGTTGCAATATCAACTAGTGATTTCTTTACTAAATGTGAGACTAAACCGGGATTAGCTCCGTGTTCAACAATTGCTGTTGCACCAGTCTTAGTCCAGCGCGACTTCATATCGCGCATCCGCATGTGGCGGTAATAGAGAGTGCGCTCAAGTGGATGTTTATTGGATCCACCTTCATATGGATCCCATTCCTCAATCGAGGTATTCAAATACATAACGCCATGGTCGTGGCACCATTGCAAAATTGTGTTGGCATCAATATTCCAAGCAAGGTCAAGAAGGAAATCACCAGCCTTCAAATATTTTGAAAGTTGGGCATCAAGATTTCCGCGGGTAATTTGGTCTTGTACATATGTAGCGCCTTTATCTAGCGCATCTTTAACTCGTGCGCGGTTATCGCGCTGGTCCATAATCGTTATCTGTTTGGCATCAATTAGATGTTCTATAAGAAGAGGTAGAACTGATTGTGAGACCGAACCGGCCCCGAGAATTAAGAGATTATTTGTAAAGCGTGTAGCCAATTAGGAACCTCCTATTGGAGATGTGAGAATCTCACCCCGTTCAATGCGGACATTTGGACACGCGAACTTTACGGCCTAGAAGTCCGAGCGACCTAATCATCAAGAGCTAGCAGCGCTCGCAATCCCGAGGCCTTCCCGCTTCGCTCGGTACATCGCTTCATCGGCGAGACGGAGCATCCCTTGGCTCTCTCCGCCTCCTGCTTGAAATACCTCGCCGATTGATACATCGAGTTTGATTACTTCCCCGAAGATGCGGAATGGATAGGCGATGCTTGCGCGAAGGGCAACGGCAATCTCAACTCCCTCATTGCCCGGAATTAACACGCCAAATTCATCGCCACCCAGTCGGGCAAGAAGCGCACCGCTTGGGATTACCCGCTCGAACCGGCGCGCTACTTGGGCAAGAAGTTGGTCTCCAGCTTCATGGCCCAAGCGATCATTGACCGGCTTAAAGCCATCTAAATCAAGGATTAGCAGAGATCCAGGCTGCTTTGTGAAGTTTTCAAACTCAGCGAGAAACCGTCTTCGGTTAGCAAGCCCGGTTAACTCATCAGTTCTAGCGAGTTTCCGCTCATCGCCAATCCGGCGCGCATCCGACATAGCAACTGCCATGCGCGTGAAGGCCAAGCCAATAGTGGCAAAGGCTGGAATGAGCACAAAGCGAGGAAAGTAATCAGGCCGAAGGACTTCGATGGCAAGAATTATTGAACTTAACAAGAGCGCGACTGCCACAATAGCTGGATTAAAGCTTCTAGGTTTCTCTTCCTCATCAAATGGGAACCAATAGCTATGGGAAATAATCACAAAACCCAATAACCAACCAGCATCGCTCCAAGTTCCATAAACATAAGAACCAGTTTGGCTAAGCCATAAATAGTAAAAGTCACTTGCAGCGTAGGTAATTACTCCAAGCAAGAAGAGAAGATTTCGGGCGCTCAGTCTTTGCAAGATAACTGTACCTAGAACAGTAAGAAGCAGGATCAAGTTCGCAACCGGATAAATGATGGTCATAAAGACTTCAAATTGAGTTCCGGCAATCTCGTCACTCGCCGGCTTTAGAAAGAAGGAAGCAAGAAGTGTTGTGCCGCTAAGGGCAATTACAAGAGTATCTAGGGCTTCGAGGCGGCCACTCTTCTCTTGATTCCGAAGAGATCTAATTGCACCAAATATTGCTAGCGGATAGAAAGCCGCATATGAAATCTCGGAGAAAAGCGATAGCTCAATTCCAAAAAATGAATCGATTGAGGATGTGATTGATCCGACGGTCCACGCAAGTAATGCGACCGATACAGATCGTTTTCCAATTGAATTCTCTGGAACATTCGAGGATAAGATTGAGAAAATTGCAGTAATTCCGACGAGGTTATAGAAGATTGATTCGCTCCACCAAGTTGGTTCTGTGTAGAGCCTGAGAATAGAATAGAAGGAGAGAGCTACGGTGGAAAACCACCTCGCCAAGGTATAGATTCTCATCATTAGAGCGTAACGAGAGGAATACAATGGAAAACGAGAGCGCACTATCAAGACGATCATTACTTTGTGGACTAGCTGTACTCACGCTTGGATTACTACCTGATACTGCTATTGCTGCTGGCAATGTAAAAGTGCTAGCGGATGGAAAGGTCGAAGTACTTATTTCGAAGAATACGGCACTCCGTAAAGTTGGTGGCGTTGTTCAATTCCAAGATGGAACTGGTAGATCGCTAGCGTTGGTGAGAACTTCAAATGCGGTTAGTGGATTCCGTGCAATAAACCTCTCCTGTACACACGAGGGTGCAAAGGTTGGGTTAAGTGGCGGTAAGTGGGTCTGCCCAGCACATCGCGCCGAGTTTGCGCTAGACGGTGCAGTCCAAATGGGACCTGCTCGGGCTGATTTGCGTACAGTCGCGTTTAAAGCAACTAAGACGAAAGTTACTGTCGGCTAAATTCTTACAAGCCAGGCTTACAGGCCTGATTACGTCCTTGAAGGTTTGACTTAATCTCAAGCTCTGAGGCTGCGATGGTCTGGCTCTGAAGTTCAAGGCGCTTCTGTTGCGCCGTCACATCAGAACTCTTCTCTCTCCAATTATCTGCAGCACGTTTGAAACCAGCAATCGCGCGCTCATAGCTTTTAATCGCGTTGTTCCATTGTTCAGTTGCTTTTGCGTAAGTAGCGCCTTTCGCCAAGCTTGCCGCGTATTTCACCTTTGCAGCGTCAAGTTTTATTTGAGTAGAAGCAATCTTGCCGTCATACTCTTTAGCTTTTGCTTCAGCAGCGGGGATCTCAGCAACTAACTCATCTAATTTAGCTTTTGCAGTGACGAGGCCAGTCCTAAGAGTCTCTAGACGCTTTACTGAATCGGTATAGAGCTTATCTGCATCTAAACATCCAGCCCAGACCCAGGTATTTTTTGCATTCTTTACTCGTGGGTTCTTAGTGCATACATATTGGTCGCCACCAATTTTGGTTTTCGCGCCTGCCTTGGTGCAGGCCGCACCTGCTCGATTCGCAGCGTCTGCAGGGATGAAAGAGGTAGTTGTAGCAAGTAGCGCCATAGCGGCAATTACGCTCGCTCTCTTACCAAGACTTATCGCTGAGACTCGCACAATTTCCTCCGAATGCTGCGTAATGGATTTCTTGAAAGCAAATACTAAAGGGGGTAGGGGCGGAAATTGCTCAACGAATCTCTACAGAATCTAAGGAATTTGCTGAGAACTAGGCCTTTTGGCGTTGGCGGGCGCGGGCATTCATTCCGACTCTACGAACTATCGACCTTGGAAGGTAGCGCATTAGGAAAGTAAGAAGTTTGTATTGGGAACCAGGAATTGAAATCGCCTTACCTTTTGAAGCGCTCTTCCAAGCTGCCCTCACTACATCATCGGAATCGAGCCATAAGAACTCGGGAAGGCCGGTCATCTTCATCCGCCCCCGCTGATGAAACTCAGTTCTTGTAAAGCCGGGGCATAGGGCATGCACTTTCACATTTGTTCCCCGAAGTTCTGTGTGCAGAGATTCGCTCAAAATAGTTAGGTAAGACTTGGCAGCGCTATAGGTACCGCCAGCTATCCAGCTCGCAACACTTGAGACATTGATGATTGTTCCGCTGTCTCGCTCTTTCATTGAAGGAAGTACGGCATGCATCAAGCGCAGCGGAGCTCTTACTAGGACATCAAGAAGATCATTTTCGATCTGACGATCACTCATGATGAAGCTCTTATTGATCCCGAAACCCGCGTTATTTATAAGTACTTCGATTGGTCTACTTCTATTTTCAAGTCGAAGTTCAATCAATTTCAAACCCTCATTTGTCGCAAGATCAGCCTTAATAACTTCAACCTCCACACCATGCTTTTGACGGAGCTTTTCGGCGCTCTCTTCAAGTCGCGGAAGATCTCTAGCGGTAATGACTAAATCATGTCCAAGTTCGGCGAGGTATTCGGTAAACGATGCTCCAATTCCCGCAGAAGCTCCGGTCACGAGCGCTATCGGGCGATTAGCCATTTCTTATTTCACAATCCCTGGTGTTGATTCCTCTCGAATATGCCAGGAAGTTCCATATTCTTCAAGGAGTTTTAAGAATGGCGCTGGTTCAAACCACTCAGGACCATTTACTCCACGTGGACTCCAAGTTCCGTTATGAATTAACTCCATAGCAATTACAGGATTTACTGCAGTCTGCCAGACAACAGCTTGATCCCCATACTCTTTCATCGACCACTCATTATCAACAACGTTATATATGTAAACCGCCTTTGGTTCACCCTTCTTATCAAGTCCGCGAACTAGCGCACCAGCACAGGTCTTTCCTTTCATGCGTGAACCAAGCGTTGCCGGATCTGGAAGAGAAGCGGCGAGAAGATCGCGCGGCGCAACAGATACTCCTTGCACCTCCACATTCTCTTTCCGATCCATCCCGAGCATATTTATCGTCTTTAGAATCTGAATGAACTCTGCACCGAGGCCATACTTAAAGTTAACTTTCTTAGCATCAATCTTCTGTGGGATTAAAACAACCTCTTCGTGCTCGACGTTTACGCACTCAACTGGGCCTATACCTTCAGGGAAGTCAAAGGTTTCAATTTCGCTAAATGGAGGAGTGGTAAACCAACCGCGACCATCTTCCCAAACAAGAGGTGGGTTTAAGCACTCTTCGATAGTTGTCCAAATCGAGAAAGATGGCGCGAAGTTCGCACCCTCAACTCTTAAATTTGATCCATCCAAAATAGTTATCGAATCAATGCGGCTAAAGAGCTCATCATTTGCATACTTTGCAAAAATATCGCTCATACCGGGCTCAACACCCATTCCAACTAGTGCATAGATCTTTCTTTCTTCCCAATTCCAATCGCGAGCGAATTGCTCATCACCTAGCTTCACACCAGTTTCAGTATGCGGATAGTGAGGATGCGGGCGAGAAAGTGACATCGCCATATCAATGTAATTTGTATTCTCAATCTCGCAGGCTAGAAATATAGGCATAACAAATCGCGGATCAACGGCGTTAACAACTACATCGGGATCTGCTTTACGGATTAGTTCACGCAAATCCTCAAGTTCTGCTGCATTTACTTGGGCAGCAGAAAAACGAGGGTCTTTAACCCTCGAGACAGCCTCTTGTGCACGTGCCAGGGTCCGATCAGCAATGACCAGCGAAGTTATAAATGACCTTCGTGATGCGATGTTTATGATCGCTCTGCCGACCCCACCAGCACCAATTACCAGCGCTTTCATGGTGAAAATCAACTCCAAACGAATTTAAAGGGAGTTTATCTCAGCCTAATTTTTAAAGCAATTTCATAGATAATTACGCTCAATTATCATTAGCCAATTCACATTTTGTCCTTGTAGCTCAGTGGATAGAGCAACCGCCTCCTAAGCGGTAGGTCGCCGGTTCAACTCCGGCCAAGGACACTTTATTTTGAGAAAACTATAGTTCTATTGCCAACAATAAATATTCGATCTTCAGCAAACAATTTAACGGCACTTGATAAGACTCGGCGCTCAATATCTCTACCGATTGGCGCCAATAACTTTCCACCCGTGAATTCTAGTGATTGATTTGGAAGCGTCGAAGCGACTTCGGAGCCCACCAGTTCCGATCGCCAAAGAGGCGCATTAGAGCTGGAACTAGAAGTGCTCGAATCAGAGTTGCATCTAAGAGGATTGCAAATGCGATTCCAAATCCCATGCTCTTAATTGATGTCACGCCACTGATGATGAAGGCAGCAAAAACTATGGCGAGAATGAATGCGGCCGCAGTAATAATTCGAGCTGATTTCTGGAGGCCAAGTGCGACTGAGTCGACATTTGATTTCCCTGCGTCATGCTCTTCTTTTATCCGCGAGAGCAAGAAGACTTCATAGTCCATAGAGAGGCCGAAAGCGACAACAGCAATAAGTACCAAAGTGCTGGTATCTAAAGCTCCGGTTGGTATGAAGTCGCCAACCAAGAAAGTGAAATAGCCTTCAATGAAGATGAGTGTGAGCACCCCAATAGTTGCAGCAAGTGATGCAACGTTAAGGATGATTGCTTTTATTGGAAGTAGGACAGACCCAGTAAACAAGAAGAGCAGGACTAGAACTGTTATTGCAATCCAGAGAAATACCCAGGGAAGTGTCTCTGCAATTCCATCTTGGGTATCTGCATAATCCGCTGCAATTCCACCAACAAGAACTTGAATTGGTGAATCGATATCGCGGATGCGGTTTATAAGATCTTGCGCCTCGGGTGTACGAGGTGCCATCGAGTGAACAGCAACTAGTCGAACTGCTTCGCCTTTAACATCAGGTGTGCCAACACGAACGATGTTTTCAACCTGACTTAGCTTTGTCGCATAAACGTTGACCGCTTCGATTTGATTTCCGCCATTCGGGAAGATGATTTCAATCGGATTTCCCTCTTGACCCGGAAACTTCTCTTGAATGAATGCTGATGCTTGATAGGCCGGATCACTTGCAGGAAGAACTCGACTATCAACTTGAGAGAACTTAACGTTGCTCACTGGTGCAATCATCAGACCAAGAACAAGAAGTGAGAAAGCAACAACTGGGATTGGTCTTCGCATTACAAATCTTGAAAGACGGGCCCAGCCGCCATCTTCCTTCGGTGCGAGTCCACTCTTACGTACGACGCCCTTATTAACCTTTTCGCCCAACAACATTAGAAGCGCAGGGAGTGGGAGAAGCGCACCTACAACGGCAAGTGCGACAACAATTGCGCCGGCATAACCCATTGATTTCAAGAAGTTCATGGGGAAGAAAGCAAGTGAAATCAGAGTGAGGACGACAGTTAGCCCAGAGTAAAACACAGTCTTACCCGCGCTCTTCATCGTGTTTACTATCGCATCTTCGCGTCCGACGCCTCGACCTAGCTCTTCTCGGAACCTATTTACAATCAAAAGCGCGTAATCAATCCCAAGTCCCAAGCCAAGACCCGTTGTTAGATTTAGAGCAAATACGCTCACATCGGTTACAAGAGTAAGTAAGTACAGTCCAAAGAATGTTCCGAGGATTGCCGTCACGCCGATAACGAGAGGCATAGCAGAAGCAACTAAGGCACCAAAGACTAGAACGAGCATTATGAAAGTAAGCGGGATTGAGATTGCTTCGGAAATCTTTAAATCATCTTGAATCCGACTATTTATTGAATTGGCGAAGATTGCGCCACCAGCTACGCGGATACGTTGGTTTTCAAATTCACCTTCGTATCTATCTTGGTAATAACCGCCAAGGGAATCGATCTCGGTGAAGTCATCAGACCTTAAGTAGACAAAGATGTAGGCAGCAGTGCCATCTGTACTCTTGAAGGCAGGATTGCGCCCGGCGCTCCAATAGGAAAGAACGCTCTCAGCGCTAACTTCGCTTCTAATTTGATTTTCAAGGGCGGTTGCCGCAGCAACTGTGGTTTCATCATCAACCGAGCCACTCTTTGACTCAAGCGTCATCACAACGGCCGGATCTTTAACTCCGAAAGTTTCTTCTAGGTAGTCAAAAACTTTTGCTGAATCACTAGAGGGGTCTGAGTAGCCTCCGGAATCAAAACGCGAAAAGACTTGGGTTCCGATGGTGCCAAAGAGAAGCACGAGCGCAACTGAAAGTAAGAAAATCGCTTTGCTTCGACGGGCAATTGAGTGGCCTAGTTTTTCAAACATGATCTACCTTCTCTTGACTCGGAGATTCCCATTAGGCAATAATGTAAACAATGTTAACACCGCTGCGCAAGGGTTCTGAATATCATCATGGTGACTTAGGCCATGCTGCTATCCGAGCTGCTCGAAATCTTGTGGATCGCGAAGGTTGGAACGCGCTAGGAATACGGCGGGTGGCGGAAGTTGCCGGCGTTACCCCAGCTGCTCTCTATCGACATTTCGAAAACCTTGAACAACTAAGAGGTGAAGTTTCGCTTCAAGTACGGATTGAACTTGGTGACTTTATTCGTGCGCGAAGAGAACGAGTTAAGACCTCGCGAAGTAAGGCAACAAATGCCATTCTCAGATTCGAAGCGCTCGGTGAAGGGTATGTGGACTTTGCTCGAAGACACCCACGGCTATTTGAAGTTGCATTCTTACATTGTGATGAAAAGCCGATTAGTGAATTCTCAGACTTAGCCTGGGAGTTACTACAAGAGTCAATCCAAGAGTTATGGGAATGCGGGCTATTAGATAAAAAAGTTAAAGATGCAGCCCCCATGTTTGCATGGAGCTCGGTCCACGGGCTTGCGGTTTTAGTGGCGCAGCGTGCGCTGCTGCAGCGGGATCAAGATCTCGTGCTGCGACAAATTATGGATGGGGTACAACGTTCCTTTGCACCAAATTCTGGGCGGTCTCGATGAGTGAGTTAATTCCTTCGAAGACCAAAGAAGAGATTGAGGATGGTCAAGATAAATCTGGCGAAGAGCGCCGCGAAGAGGAAATTAAGGGCGATAAACCCCCGCATCACGATTAACTATCTGACTTAGTTGGCGCCTTAGTTTCGCTTTTGGTTTCAGTCTTCTTCTCAGACCTAGTTTCAGTCTTCGCTTCAGATTTGGTTTCAGTCTTCTTCTGAGAATCAGTTTTGTAGAAACCTGAGCCCTTAAAGACGATTCCTACATTGGAATAGACCTTGCGAGCAGGTGCGCCACACTCTGGACAGGCATCAATAGCCTTATCTGTAAATGATTGAAATACCTCAAATTCGTGCTCTGCTTCGCACTTATATTCGTAGGTTGGCACAGCGTAATCTTAGGTTCGTGGCCAAGAATCCTATAATCGAGAATCAATATGCTCTTTGATCTTCTCAATACCCTTCTAGGGGCGCTTGCACTTGGTCTACTCCTCTCACTTACTTTTGTATTTCCCGAATCTGGTGGAAGGTTTACTGAATCTTCCAAGCGGCTTCGCAACGTTTTGCCCATTATTTTTCTTGCCTGGCTAGTTGCGGCAATCGGAAATCTTCTAGCAACTCTTGCAAATCTCTTTGAGTCTTCAATCGTCGAGATGTTGGATGTAACAACAATTAGATCTTATGTAACTCAAACCTCACTTGGAAGACTTCAACTCATCCAGGTTGTATCTGCGCTATTTCTTCTTCTAATTTGTAAGAATCTTAGACGAACCGGCGGGTCTCTAATCGCTTACTTAGTCGCTTTAATCGGCGTAGCTGCGCCATTACTTCAAAGCCATACTGCACAAGCTGCCGGTCATGGATTAGCAATTGGTTCACTAATAATCCATGTAATTGCCCTTTCTGCTTGGACCGGCGCGGTTATCTCACTTCTCTTTATGGATATAGATTGTAAGAAGTTTGCGCTTACTCGAATCGGCCTAATTGCGACATGGTCAGTAGTTGCCATAGTGATAACGGGAACTACCAGCTCGATACTCCGGTTGGGTTTTTCCACAGAGTGGTTTAGTTCCTACGGTTTGATGATTATGGCGAAGGTATTAATTTTGGGCATAATTGCGTTAACTGCACCGAAAATTCGTAATGGTATAGAGAATGAAAAGCTAATCAAATTTGAAGTTGCGCTACTACTCGTAGTCCTTTCGCTCGGTTCATTGCTCTCGAGATTCACGCCGATTGTTGAAGGTGAGTATCAATACGATCGAGTAAAGGAGCTTGTCGGCATCTCAATGCCACCAGAACCAAACCTATTTAGGCTCTTCTTTGAATATGAAGCTGATGCGTTGATGCTGGGAACACTTGTATTTGCAACAGCGCTTTATATCCGCGGGGTAGTGAATCTTGCGCGGCGCGGTGATAAGTGGCCGGTAGGAAGAACTATCTCTTTTGCAATTGGAATCTCGCTGATCGACTACAGCACGAGTGGTGGTCTTGGGCTTTATTCAATCTTCTCCTTTCAGTATCACATGATTGCGCATATGACTTTAAGCATGATTGCACCGATACTTATTGTGTTGAGCGCCCCGATTACATTGGCACTTCGAACTCTTCCGATCGGTAGAAACAAAGAGGAGCGCGGCCTGCGCGGCTGGTTAATTCAATCGCTACATTCAAGGTTCTCAAAGGTATTTACTCATCCCATAATTGCGCTGGCGATATTTGATGGTTCGCTCTTTGCGCTTTACTTCACACCACTCTTTGGCAACTTAATGTCTAGCCACTTCGGACATCTCTTGATGAATTTCCATTTCATACTTGCCGGGCTGCTTTTCTTCCATGTGATAGTAGGAATCGATCCAAATCCAAGGAGAGTTCATCACCTTGTTCGAGTAGTCATATTGCTTGGTGCAATAAGTATTCACGCCTTCTTCTCAATTGCTTTGCAAGCTTCAAGCACACTCATTGATGGTGGCTTCTATCAATCGCTAGAACGCCCATGGGCGACCGATCTGCTGGCAGACCAGAAAACTGGAGCAGCAATTGGCTGGGCAATGGGAGAGATTCCGATTGTGATTGCGCTTATTGCAACGTTTATCCAGTGGACGCGAGTGGATGCGCGAGAGGCAAAGCGAGCCGATAAAAATTCTGAGCGAGACTTAGCGGAATACAACGATTATTTGCGCAAACTCGCCGAAGGTCGAAGAGACTCGTAGTATTCGCGTCATGGATGCGCTATTTACTCTCCCAGAAGAATACGAAGCGCTCCGAGAAAGTGTTCGCGCCCTTGCTGATAAAAAAATACAACCCTTTGCTCATGATGTAGATGCCAGCGCGAGATTTCCGCAAGAAGCATTTGATGCCTTACAAAGTGCAGGACTTGCAGCACCACATGTTCCAACAGAATACGGCGGCGAGGGCGCTGATGCGCTTGCCGTAGTAATTGTTATTGAAGAGGTGGCAAGGGTTTGCGCTTCTTCTTCTTTGATTCCTGCGGTGAATAAATTGGGCTCGGTCCCATTGATGTTGGCCGGAAGTGCGCAGCAGAAGAAGCGTTGGATGAGCGAGCTGGCCAAGGGAAAAGGTTTCTCTTATTGCTTATCTGAATCAGAAGCGGGTTCTGACGCCGCATCAATGAAGACTCGCGCAGTTCGAAAAGGTGATGGTTGGGTACTGAATGGAAGTAAAAAGTGGATCTCTCATGCTGGAGTATCTGAGTTTTATACGGTTCTGGCCTCAACTGATCCAGAGAAAGGTTCGAAGGGAATCACAGCATTTATTGTTGAAAAGAGCGATCCCGGACTCTCTTTCGGCGCCCACGAAAAGAAAATGGGCTTTAAAGGTTCACCAACAAGAGAGGTTTATCTCGATAACGTAGAGATTGGTGATGACCGAAGAATTAGCGAAATCGGGGCTGGCTTCTCACTTGCGATGCAGACGCTAGATCACACTCGAATTACGATTGCAGCACAAGCGCTTGGGATTGCCCAAGGCGCTTTCGAGGTAGCAACTAAGTACGCAAAAGAGCGCCGCCAATTTGGCAAGGCAATCTTTGATTTCCAAGCAATCCAATTCATGCTCGCTGATATGGCGATGGAGATTGAGGCAGCTCGACAACTTACATATGTAGCTGCTGCCAAGAGTGAACGAGGCGAGCGTGACCTTACTTTCTTCTCGGCCGCATCAAAATGTTTTGCTACCGATGTAGCGATGAAAGTGACGACCGATGCAGTCCAAGTTCTTGGCGGATATGGCTATGTAAATGACTATCCAGTTGAGCGGATGATGCGAGATGCAAAACTAACTCAAATATATGAAGGCACAAATCAAATCCAGCGCCTCGTAATGGCGCGCAACCTTGGTATCAACTAAAACCGAATCAAACGAGTAGGCGTAAGCGCCGCTCTTACCTTCTGATCGTGTGGCTCGGAAGGAACTAGTTCCACTAATTCATTCTCATTAATGAGAGCAATAGTGAACACATCAACCCGTCCAAGAGCTCGATCATAGGAACCGCCCCCTTGTCCGAGCCTGTTTCCAAAAGTATCGACCGCGAGCGCCGGCAGAATTATCAAATCAATTTTGCCGTGAAAGGTTGCACCAATCGGTTCTTCAATCTTTCCATTTGCTCTTAGATTCATTAATTCTCCATCCCAGTTACAAAATTCAATTCCAAAACCATCTTGGAGGCGCGGAAGAAGCAATTGCTTTCCAGAATCGAGGATCAACTTATTGAGAATCTCAGTTGCTGGTTCGTTGCCAAAGGAGCGATAGCTGCCGATTACTTTGGCGCCGATGAATTCCGGAGACTTTGTAATTAGGTTAAAGTCAAAATGTGATTTTGATTGGCCGCGTTGCTGGCGAATCAAATTCCGCAATCCTGACTTCGTGTTCTCCACGGGATTAGCGTAGATTCAAAGTATCTTTTCTGCGTGAGTGAGAACATCCGCGTAGCTGAATTAGCCACAGAGCTATTAGCGCTATCAAAACCGCTGGCTGAGTTTGATATGCCGCTCCTTGATTCTCATGGCGCGACGCTCGCCTCGGATCTTTTTCGTGGCGATCAAGTTGCACTTCGAGCAGGCTCGCGAATTCGCTCAACTCAAATTGGATTAGCCGCTTCTTTAGGGCGGGATCATTTACCAACTCGCCCACAACCAAGAGTTGTAGTCGTATCGGCCGGAGATGATTTAGTTGAACCAGGTAAAGGCACGCCTGGTGAAGATGAGGAATACGAGGTTAATTCCTGGCTTTTAACTACCGCTGTAAAAGAGGCGGGAGCGGTCGGTTATCGCGTAACCACAATTCCGGAAACCCCAGATGCCTTGAAAGATGTAATTGAAGATCAACTTGTTCGAGCTGATTTGATAGTTATCTGTGGTGAGAGTCATGATGAATCTTTTGATTTAATTTTTGGCGTATTGAGTCGACTCGGTGAAGTAAAGAGCGTTCTGCCCAATATTGAAGGAAGTGGCCGCCACGCTTTTGGATTAATTGGCCCAGATAAGACTCCGGTCGTTGCACTTCCCGGTGATCCGATTTCAGCTTATATATCTAACGAACTCTTTATTCGCCCGATGATTCGTAACATGATGGGTCTATATGACATCCACCGGCCGATTGCCCGCGCGACTCTTACAAATGATGTGGCAAGTGAAGCCGGAAAGCATGCATTTATCCGCGCGACTCTCTCAAGTGACAATCCAAATCGCAGGCTCGTAACAGCGCTAGAAAATCAAGGAGATTTGATTGGATTATCGGATGCAACTGGATTAATTGTTATGAATGAAGAGTGCACTGAGTTAAAGGCGGGTGAGGAAGTAGATGTTCTACTTTTGGAGCGACGCTTCAACTAAATGAGTTGGCCAGTTTCTCTAGTAGAGGGCGAGCTAACGCTTCGCCCACTAAGGCTTCGGGATCGAAAAGCTTGGCTGGAGCTAAGAGCAAAAAATCGCAGCTGGTTGACTCCTTGGGAAGCAACTACCCCGATACTCGAGGAAGCGAAATCCCTACCGACTTATTATGAGATGGTCGCTTTTCATCGACGTGAAGGTAAGGCGGGACGCTCCTTCTCCTTTGCAATCTGGTTTGCCGGCAAATTGATAGGGCAGATAACCCTCGGTGGGGTTTCATACGGTGCATATAGAGGCGCACATATTGGTTATTGGATTGATGAATCACATGCGAATAAGGGTCTTACGACACGAGCCGTTCGCGAAGTAGCGCGCTTTGGATTTGAAGAGCTTCGACTTCATCGGATTGAAATTGCGCTCCGTCCAGAAAATGCCGCGTCGAAACGAGTTGCTGAGAAAGCAGGATTTTCTTTTGAAGGTTTAAGAGCGCGCTATTTACATATTGATGGTGGATGGCGAGATCACATTGTCTTTGTAAAAGAGAACACGAGAATTTAGTAATTAAGGAAATACCCAGAAAGTCCGAACTCTGCCTTTAGGGTTAGGCTTCATGGGTTCAGGTCTCATCTACATCATCATCGTAGGTATGTGGATCGCCTATTTCCTCCCGCGCTGGATAGCAAATCATGATGAAGTATCAGGACGCTCGGTAGATAAATTCAATGAGGCGATGCGTGTAGTTGGTAGGGCCTCAGGTAAAACAAAAGTTGATCTTGATGAACTTTTGCGCAGGAAAGAAAATCAGATGTTGGTTCGCCGAATAGTCTTCTTCTCTATTCTCGGGTTAATGACAATTATCGCGCTCTTTATTCTTGTTGGATTCTTATCGCCCACAATTATTTTGTTACCGATCTCTGGAATCGGTCTTTATCTGGTAAATACTCGCCACCAGATAAATTCAATAAATGAAGAGATTGAATATGCAAAGCAAAATCCAGAATCAAAGCGAGAAGATAGTAAGTACTCTGACTTGATAATTCGCTCAAAGCGAGTTGCACGTGAGAAGAGTGAAAGAGAGGAAGAACATTGGGTCCCACTCTCTGAGCGCGTTACAAAGTCAGAGAATGAAGTTCATGGAATCACAATAATTCCAAAGGGAAGTCGAGGGGTATCAAGTACTTGGGATCCAATCAGCGTTCCGCCTCCAACTTATACTCAAACATCAAAAGCTGCCCCACAGCGATCCAATCAAGGTGAAGAATTTAGTCATGAAGATTTAGAACGCTTAAGTCGACCAGACTCAGATCAAATCTTTGATCAACAAGCTGCTGATATCGTTGAAGAACAGATAAGAACTGATCGCGCCGCAAACGAATAGTAATTAGAAAGCGCTAGATCCAACTCGGTAACCACATCCGAGCAAACCAATCTTCGTAAGTTAGAACAATCCCAAGGTAGACCGGGGCAAAGTAAGCAAAAGTCAGTGCTGTTAGCCCCAATGCGACATTCACACTCTGGGTCCGTTTTACGCGTTTATTCTCATCTTCCAGATAGAGCTTTAACGAATAAATAATGGCCAGGATGAGGAATGGGAAGAAGGAAATTGCGTAGAAATAAAAGGTTGTCCGATCTGGGAATAGTAGCCAGGGGAGATAGTTAGAAAGCAAGCCCATAAGAATCAAGCCAGCAACTTTCTCTCTTCTGGATAGGAAGTATCCAATTGTGATAGCAAGTGCAACTAAACCAAACCACCAGATAACGGGCGTTCCCATTGCAAGGATTTCTTGAGAGCAATTCTCAGCGCCACAAGCTTTAGGCGATTCATAGAAAAATGATGTAGGCCGTCCAAGTATCAACCAATTCCATGGACTTGCCTCATACGAGTGATCTGTTTTAAGTCCTGTGTGGAAATTTAAAATTTCTCGGTGATAGTGAATGAAGGAGAGAATTGGATTAGAAGAGTGATTACGTGACCAGCCTTGATCTGAGGCAAACCAACCGGACCAAGAAATTAAATAAATAATTGGGATGGTGGGTAAGTAGTAAGAAAGTTTCCGCCAATTTGTTATCGCAAGATAAATTCCGATTGCGATGATGAAATAGACCGCGCTCCACTTTGTGGCGAGCGCGAGCGCTAAGAAGATTGCTGTTGCAAGATGTTTTTCATAAAGCAGTGCTAGAAATGCCGCAATGAGAAAGAACATAAGAAAAATATCAAGAAGTGCGGTACGCGACATAACGAGATGCAATCCATCAATCGTCATAAGTCCGGCTGCTACTAGGGCAAGATAATCCGAATTAAAAAGTCGCTTAGCAACGAGATAGATAAGTACAATCGAGAGCGTTCCAATTACGGCCGAGGCGATGCGCCAACCGGTAGAGGTATCACCAAAGAGAGCGATACCAAGTGCTATTAACCACTTACCAAGTGGCGGGTGTACGACAAATTCAGCTACACCATTAGTTACCTCAACGCCTCCGGCCAAATAATCACGGGCGCCATCGACGTAATAGACCTCATCAAAGACCAGCGAGTCAGGAGTTCCCAAATTCCAAAACCGGAGCATTGCCGCCAAGGAGAGGATCAATCCGAGTATCCAGCGAGGAGATATTCGGTGCATGAAGGTAAGGATACTGATGCGAGAATTACCAAATGGGGACCTTGGTAGTTGCTGCTGCACCAATTGGAAATAGCGGTGATGCAACCGGCCGACTCAAGGAAGTAATTTCCAAATCGACCTTTGTGGCGGCAGAAGACTCGCGCAAGTTCGCCCGGCTCTGTAAGGATCTTGGAATCGAACATCGCGCAAAAGTCATCTCGTTCTTTGAAGGAAATGAGCGTGAACGGTTAGATGAATTAGAGCGAGCGCTAACTGAACATGACGAGGTGCTTCTGATTACGGATTCTGGAATGCCGGGAGTAAGCGACCCTGGTTATCGAGCAATAATTCTTGCTTTAGAAAAGAACTTTCCGATTCAAGTACTTCCAGGTGCAAGCGCTGTGACAACTGCACTTGTGCTCTCCGGGCTACCAAGTGATCGCTTCGCCTTTGAAGGATTTGCGCCTCGTACTGATGTTGCACGGGATAAATTCTTAGAGGAACTAGCCGAGGAAGAGCGGACCATGATTTTCTTTGAAGCCCCACATCGCATCGCAGCTTTTTTACAGTCGGCAACAAAGTCATTTGGTGAAAATCGTCGCGCTGCTGTTTGCCGCGAGATGACCAAGACCTATGAAGAAGTACAGCGTGGAACGCTCGCGGGACTTTTTGATTGGGCTAATTCAAAGGAGATGCTGGGTGAGTTCACGATTGTGATCTCTGGATTTTCAAAGCGGGATGTAACTCACAGTGAAGATGAGATTGCTGGTTTAGTGAAGCGGTTAGAGAGCGCGGGAATTTCAAGAAAAGAGGCGATTTCTACTGTTGCAAAAGAATTAGGAGTGCCTAAACGTTCGGTCTTCGACATCATGGTTTCACACAAGTAGATAGACTTTTCACATGTCCGGCTCAGAAAAATCTTTTTATCTGACTACCCCGATTTACTATGTAAATGATGCGCCGCATATCGGGCATGCCTATACAACTGTTGCTGGCGATTTCTTAACTCGTTGGCACCGACAAAAAGGTGAATCAGTCTGGTACCTAACGGGCACTGATGAACATGGTCAAAAAGTTATGCGTACCGCAGAAGCAAATGGTACAAAGCCACAAGAATGGTGCGATCGACTTGTAGAAAGCGCCTGGAAACCGGTCTGGCGAGATCTTGAAATTGCTTACGATGATTTCATCCGTACGACCGAACCAAGACATACCGAGCGTGTCGCTAATTTCCTCCAAGGTTTGATGGAGAAGGGTTATATCTATGAGGGTAAGTATGAAGGCCCTTACTGCGTTGGTTGTGAAGAGTTCAAACTCCCAGGCGATCTCGATGATGGCAAGTGCAAGATTCATTCAAAACCAGTCGAGATTGTTAAAGAGACAAACTGGTTCTTCAAGCTCTCCGAATTTGTACCAAAGCTAATAGATCACTACAAGAAAAATCCATCAGCTTGTGAACCCGAAAGCGCTCGAAGTGAAGTTCTGGCCTTCCTTGAAGGTGGCGTTTCTGATTTATCGATTTCAAGATCTACTTTTGATTGGGGAATTAAAGTTCCTTGGGATTCGAAGCAAGTTGTCTACGTCTGGTTCGATGCACTTTTGAATTACGCAACGGCGGTTGGGCTAACGGATGGAAAAGAGAGTGCTGGGGGTAAGAAGTTCGAACAGACTTGGCCGGCCGATGTGCATCTTGTCGGTAAAGATATCTTGCGATTTCATGCAGTTATATGGCCAGCAATGTTGATGGCTGGTGGAATCTCAGTCCCGAAGAAAGTTTTTGCCCATGGTTGGTTACTTGTTGGTGGCGAGAAGATGAGTAAGAGCAAATTAACCGGAATTGCACCATCAGATATCACCTCGCACTTTGGGGTAGATGCGTTCCGTTATTACTTTATGCGTGCAATTCCCTTTGGAAGTGATGGATCATTCTCTTGGGAAGATATGAGCGCTCGTTATACAAGTGAGCTCGCAAATGATTTTGGAAACCTTGCTTCTCGTTTGACTGCGATGATTGAGAAATATTGTGGCGGAGTACTTCCAGCAAGGGCTGAATCTAAAGAGCTATCGCAATCGCTAGCCAAAACTGTGGATGTGGCCGATAAAGCGATCTGCGCTTTGGATTTCCAGAGCGGAATCAACGCGATTATGGATTTTTGTAAGGAAGTAAATGGTTATGTCACAGCAACTGAGCCTTGGGCGGTAGCAAAAGATCCAATGCGCAAAGCAGAGCTAGATGCGATTCTTTATAACACTGCAGAGTCACTAAGGGCGCTTGCTATCTTGTTGTATCCAATAATGCCGATTTCGACTACAAAGTTATGGGGATATTTAGGCGCAGAATCTGCGTTAGGTGCGCTCGATAAACAAGTCATCTCAAAGGCAAGTAGTTGGGGACAACTCTCACCAGGTGCAAAAATAAGTAAGGGCGAGATTCTCTTTCCTAGGCTGGAAGAAAAAATAGCTTCCGATACAAAGAATTAAAGCTGAGTAAGGAATATGGCAGATCGTCATAATCGCGATCTAGATCGCGCACCCGCCCCACTTCCACAGCCACTTCCCAACAAATGCGTTGATACCCATGTGCACTTAGAGATAGTCACAAATACTGAGCCTGATCATGAAGATATCGGTAGGGTTTTAAAAGAAGCTGCCAGTGTTGGAATCGATCGAATTGTTCAAATCGGTTACTCGGTAGAACAATCAGAATGGTCGGTACGTCTTGCTGAGAATTGGCCGGGTGTATTAGCTGCTGTTGCGCTACATCCAAATGAAGCGCCGGTTGTAGCTGATTTAGAGGGAGATTTGAAGAGAATTGAATCGCTCGCAAGTCATAAAAAGGTGCGAGCGATTGGTGAGACAGGCCTGGACTTCTACCGTACCGAACCAGAACTTCGAGAGCGCCAAAAATATTCATTTGTAAGACATATCGAAATTGCTAAGAACTTCAATAAGGCGCTCGTGATTCATGATCGGGATGCTCATCGAGCGGTATTAGATGTCCTTGATGAAGTGGGCGCGCCAGAAAAGACCGTCTTTCACTGTTTCTCCGGAGATGCTGACATGGCAAGGGAGTGCGTTGCAAAGGGTTATTACCTCTCCTTTGCTGGAACTGTGACTTTTAAAAATGCGCCACACCTTCGAGAGGCGCTAAAACTTGTGCCAGCTGCGCAACTCTTAGTTGAAACTGATTCGCCTTTTCTGGCGCCAATGCCACATCGCGGTGCGCTAAATACTCCTGCTCAAATCCCAAACATATTACGTGTTATGGCAAGTGAACGTGGCGAAGAACTTTCAACTTTGGCCGATGTAATTAGCGCTAATGCCGAGCGAGTATTTGGTTCATTCCGGGAATGACAATCACGATGCTGGGCGCAGCTGAGATTCGTACCCTTGCGCAAGGTCTAGAGCTAAGGCCATCAAAATCTCTTGGTCAGAATTTTGTAGTCGATGCAAATACCTGTCTGAAAATCGCACGTATGGCTGGGGTAGAAGCATCAGATCGGGTAGTAGAAATTGGACCAGGACTTGGCTCGTTAACTCTGGCACTCTTGAGTTTCACAAAGAACGTTACGGCGATTGAGTTAGATAAGCGCCTTGCCTCAAAATTACAAGAAACGCTAAGAACTCATGGCAGCGAAGAAATTGAAATCATAAATCAAGATGCGCTTGAAGTAAGAAGTCTAGAGAAGCAGCCCAATAAGTTAGTTGCGAATCTGCCCTACAACGTGTCAGTCCCCGTTCTACTTACATTCCTTGAAAGATTTCCATCAATTCAATCTGGCGTTGTGATGGTGCAATATGAAGTTGCGGAGCGGCTCGCAGCAAAGCCGGGGAGTAAAAGTTATGGCGTCCCCAGTGCAAAAGCTGCCTGGTGGTGCGATGTCCAATTAAGAGATTCAGTTTCACGAACTGTGTTCTGGCCAATTCCAAATATTGATTCGGCGCTCCTTACATTTCAACGTCATAAACCAAGTGGTGAGCCAATTGGAAGTGAGGAACTTAGAACCGTTACATTCGCTCTTATTGATGCCGCATTTGGAAAACGGAGAAAGATGTTGCGGGCAGCGCTTGCAGGGCTGATTGGATCATCGGCGAAAGCCGAGGCAGTTTTAGCTAAGGCCGGGATTGACCCAACGGCGCGTGGTGAGTCCCTGGATATAACTCAGTTCGCAGAGATTGCGAAGGCGTGGCAAGCAAGTAAGTAATACGCTCGCGGTATGACCGATCAGGTATCTGTCCGAGTTCCGGGCAAGATCAATTTGCAACTATCGGTCGGTCCACTTCAGCGCGATGGCTATCACGAGTTAGCAACAGTCTTTCAATCAGTATCACTCTTTGATGAGATAACCATTTCAGAGATCGATGAAGGTATTGAGATTAAAGATGATTCGAAGTTAGCGATTCCGCTTGGAAAGGAGAACCTTGCCTATCAAGCAGCAGAGCTTATGCGTAAGAAATTTGAAATTAAGAGTGGTCTTTCAATAAAAATAAGGAAAGAGATTCCAATTGCCGGAGGAATGGCCGGCGGAAGCGCTGATGCGGGGGGGACAATTGTGGCGATTGATTCGTTATTTTCTCTTGGTCTAAAACGTGACGAAATGGAGCGAATTGGTGGAAAACTTGGAGCAGATGTTCCATGCACTATCTTGGGTGGAACTGCGATTGGAACTGGAAGAGGCGATCAGATTGCGCCCGTTCTTTCTCGCGGCACATATAACTGGGTTCTGGCATTATCAAGTTCCGGCTTATCGACGCCATCAGTTTATAAAGAGTGTGATCGATTAAGAGAAGGACTTGATATCTCAAAACCATTTGTAAGTGAGACGCTCTTACAAGCGCTAAGTCATGGCGATGCGAAAGCACTTGGTAAATCACTTTCAAATGATCTGCAACCTGCTGCATGTTCACTTAAGCCCGCACTTCGATTAATTCTTGATGTTGGACTTGATTACGGAGCACTTGGTGGCATTGTTTCCGGTTCTGGTCCAACGGTGGCGTTCCTTGCAGAGCATGAGGATCACGCCTTGGATCTCGTTGTTGCCCTTACTTCAAGTGGCGTAGTTGGAAATGTAATTCGTGTTGCCGGGCCGGTTCCGGGCGCTCGCGTTATTACCAATGCCTAATACCCAATAGAATTCAGGTTCCTCCATTGTGTAGTGGCTAGCACATGGGCCTTTGAAGCCCAGGGTCCAGGATCGATACCTGGTGGAGGAGCCAATACGCGAGCCAATAGAATTAGAACATCACGAAAGGTGGGGTGTTGAGCCGGCTCGATCTAGTGATCGTCCTCGCCGCAGGCGATGGAAAACGGATGAAGTCCTCTACCCCTAAAGTCCTACATCAAATCGCAGGTCGCTCAATTCTTGCCCATGTATTAAGCGCAACTTCCAAATTAGAAGCTGGTGAACTCCGGGTTGTTATTGGAGCTGGAAAAGAATTAGTAAGCGAAGAATTAAAGGAAATTACCCCTAAAGCAAAACAAATAATCCAAGAAGTACGCGGCGGTACCGGCCATGCAACGCGCCTTGCACTTGAAGGAGCAGCGAGTAAGGGGCGGGTATTGATTTGTGCCGGAGATACCCCACTTTTAACCAGCGCAACCTTAAGTTCTTTAATTGAAGTACATGAGAGCGCTGGCGCAATCGCTACCGTTTTAACAACTGAACTTCCCGATCCCTTTGGATACGGGCGAATCTTGCGTGACAGCACAGGCGAACTCGATTCAATTGTGGAAGAGCGCGATGCCTCCGAGGCCGTTAAAGAAATCCCGGAGATTAATTCAGGTGTTTACCTCTTTGAAATTGAAGCTCTTAATAAGGCGCTGGGAAAGATTGGCAAATCAAATTCCCAAGGCGAAGAGTATTTAACTGATGTAATCGCTATTTTGAAAGCTGAAGGTGTAAAGGTTGCAACCCACCAAGCGGAGGATTTCACCGAAATCCTTGGGATTAATGATCGGGCCCAACTATCTGATGTTTCAGCGATGATGCGCGATCGAATAAATGATGCCTTGATGCGAAGCGGTGTCACGATTGAAGATCCGGCAAGTGTTTGGATAGATGTAAGCGTTGAGATTGATGCCGATGTACATATTGAGCCGGGCGTTGCAATAAAAGGTGGCTCAAAAATTCAAACCGGCGCAAAGCTAGGACCGCGCACCACCCTTATTGATTGTGAGGTTGGAGCCGGAGCTAGTGTTATTGAGTCACACTGCGAGTCCAGCAAGATCGGTGCGCGCGCCAAAGTTGGACCTTATGCCCACCTTCGCGGCGGAACTGTGCTCGCTGATGAAGTAAAAGTTGGCTCCTTTGTTGAGATGAAGAATTCAACTCTGGGCGAAGGTTCAAAAGTTCCGCACCTTTCCTATGTAGGAGATGCAAAGATCGGGCGCGAGAGCAATATCGGCGCTGCAACTATCTTCGTCAATTACGACGGCGTATCAAAGCATGAGACAAAAGTCGGTGACCATGTTCGAATCGGAAGTGATTCGATGTTGATTGCCCCAGTTGAAATTGGGGATGGCGCCTACACGGCAGCGGGCTCAATCATCAATGAAGATGTTCCGCCGGGCGCGCTTGGTATCGCAAGAGCCCGTCAGGTCAATATTCTTGGCTGGGTGTTGAAGAAGCGCAAAGGAACTAAATCCGCGGAAGCGGCCGAGAAGAAAGAGGGATCAAAGTGAGCAACGAACTCCGTCTCGGTTCTGAGAAGCGACTTCGGATCTTTACTGGTCGCGGTTATCCCGAATTAGCGGAAGAGGTTGCAGCAGAACTCGGAGTCACAATAACTCCAACATCTGCATATGACTTTGCCAATGGCGAAATTTTTGTTCGCTTTGAAGAGAGCGTTCGCGGTTGTGATGCTTTCGTAATCCAGAGTCATTGCGAACCGGTTAATAAACAGATCATGGAGCAATTAATCATGGTCGATGCGCTAAAGCGCGCTTCTGCAAAAAGAATTACCGTGATCGCACCTTTCTACGCCTACGCCCGCCAAGATAAAAAGCACCGCGGCCGCGAGCCGATCTCAGCTCGATTGATGGCTGATTTATTTAAGACAGCTGGCGCTGATCGTTTGATGACTGTTGATCTTCACTCATCTCAAATTCAAGGCTTTTTCGATGGACCGGTCGATCACCTCTTTGCACTTCCACTTCTTGCCAATTATGTTGGTTCAAAAGTTGATCGCAAGAGATTAACTGTGGTCTCACCAGATTCTGGTCGAGTAAGAGTTGCTGAGCGTTGGAGTGATATCTTGGGCGGAACCCAGATCGCATTTATCCATAAGACGAGAGATTCACGAGTTCCCAATGAAGCAATCACCGGTCGCGTTGTCGGTGAGGTAGAAGGCCAAACTTGCGTGGTTATCGATGACATGATCGATACCGGTGGCACCATCGCCAAGGCAGTTGATGCTCTATACAACGCCGGGGCTAAGGACGTAATCGTCGCCGCTACCCACCCAGTCTTCTCGGGACCTGCTGCAGAACGCTTGATGAATTCAAAGGTAAGTGAAGTAGTTGTTGCAAATACTCTTCCAATCCCTGAAGAGAATCGGTTCCCGAACCTGACTGTACTTTCAATCGCTCCGCTAATCGCAAGGGCAATCAAGGAGGTCTTCGAAGATGGTTCAGTCACGAGCCTCTTCGATGGACATTCTTAAGAGTGCGCCGGCTCTCTCTTTTTCTCTTAGTTTCACTTTTAATTCCAGTAAGTAAAGTTGAGGCTGCTGAGCCTTATCAAGTTACGGTGATGTCTAGGAATCTTTATCTTGGAGCTGATGTTGGAGTAGCCCTAGAGCTAATTCCAAATTTTCCAGCTGCTGCTCAATTTATGTGGGATCAAGTTAAAGCCACTGATTTTCCCAAGCGAGCAAAGAAATTAGCGGGCGAGGCAGCCCTAGATAAGCCTGATCTGATTGGAGTTCAAGAGGCAACAATTTGGTATTGCCGAAAAAATGCATGGAGCGAGAAGGTCGAGGTATTTAATTTCCTTGATCAATTTATTGAATCTACAAAAGCCACGGGAACTGGTTATTCACTAGCTAGATTTGGGGGAGTTTCGGCATTTAATCCCGGCTATTCAATTGCGGCGATTCCTTATCTAACTAAGGTGAAGGATCCTGAGACTTTCCCAGCGACATTTGGTAGCGAGAGCGCATCTTGCGGCTTCACAATTGGGGATGCAATCTTGGTTCGAGATGATTTAGCTGGGAATATAAAGCAGGTCGGAAATACTGAATATGACGCTACCTATTCAATCGTTCCAACTTTGATGACGATTTACCGTGGATATACCTGGGTTGATTACCAAGTTAAAGATTCACTAGTAAGGGTTATCTCTACTCATCTCGAATCGATCTGGGATGAGGACAAGATTCCTAACTCAGCGCTGCAAGCCGCCCAATTAGTTGATGATCTAAAGTCAGCAAAAATGCCACTCATTGTTATGGGTGACTTCAACGCTGACTATCGCGACCCGCGAGCAAAGGACGCTCCAAATCCGGGTGAGCAACCTGAAGTTAGTGAAAGTTGTCCAACCCCTGGGGCTGCAAAGTGCAATGCCTATACAACGATGATCGAAGCTGGTTTTGCTAATGCATCACCGGATGCGAAAGATCCCAAACATTTCTCATGGGGTTCAGGCGCACTTCTAGATGGTCCAGATCCAAAGCGCGCGAAGATTGCAGCTGAATATGGAAATCAATATGGCTTTACCGATCGGCTCGACTACATCTTTACTAAGAGCGTTTATGCAAATATTTCCTCAAAAATGATTGGCAACATTTATCCAGATGGAACTTCAATCTGGGACTGTGGCGATAAGAAGTGTTTTGCATCAGATCATGCCGGCGTTGTGGCAACTATCGAAATTCCGCGAGGTGTGAGCGTTCAAGATCCGGCGCTTGCTGACCACGCTCGCTTCCCACTTGGATTCTGGCACTATGTAGTAATTGCGCTAGTGGCGTTAATAGGTTGGCGGATTACACGTAGGATTCGTCGCCGGTAATCTCGGGATTTGTAGTTTAAAGAGCCGCTCGGTAGCCTTCCTCCACTTAAGGCGAGGGGTAAACCCCGTAATCGACGAAAGGCAAGAAAATGGCTGAAGTAGGAATTAAAGGCGCGCTCCGTAATGAATTCGGAAAAGGCGCATCACGCAGAATCCGCCGGGATGGATTAGTTCCCGCAGTTATCTATGGACATGGCGAGAAGCCAACTCATATCTCACTTCCAGCTCGTGAAGTTGGAATCGCAATTAAGACTTCAAACGTCCTACTAAATATTGATCTAGGCGAGAAACAAGAGCTCGTCCTACCTAAGTCAATTGTTCGTAACCCGCTAAAGGGCACGCTTGAACATATAGATTTAATTATCGTCCGTCGTGGTGAGCGCGTTGTCGTTCACGTCCCAGTCCACACAACTGGTAAGCATGATCCTGAAGGAATTCTTGAGCACGTCCACAATTCAATTGAAGTTGAAGTTGATGTTACTTCGATTCCACAATTCCTCGAGTTAGATATAACTGGCTTGATGGCCGGAGATTCAAAGCTTGCCGAGGATGTAGTTCTGCCTGAAGGCTTGACTCTTAAGAGCGATCCAAAAATGGTTGTTGCACACGTCTCGGTCCGCGCCGCTATTGAAGAGGTGGTACCAGTCGCTGCTCCTGCTGAAGGTGAAGCCGCTGCTGCTCCTGCTGAAGGCGAAGCCGCTGCTCCCGCTCCTGCTGAAGGTGAAGCAAAGAGCAAGTAAGCCCTACTAACCTTCCGATATGTTTTTAAATAGGAAGGCGCGTTGGATAGTTATTGGCCTTGGAAACCCTGGTCAAGAATATGAACGCACCCGCCATAACATCGGAGCTATGGTCGTAGCCCAACTCGCCAAGAGATCTGGAAAGAAGCTAACTTCTCACAAGTCGCGCGCAAATTTGGCTGAGTACAAATTGGAAACAGGCGATTCAATCTCGGTTGCCACGCTGCGCTCATACATGAATGAATCTGGCGGACCAACTAAATCGCTAATTGACTTCTATAAATCAAGTAATGATCACTTGATTGTGATTCATGATGAATTAGATATCCCATTTGAAGCGATTAGGTTGAAGCAAGGTGGCGGCGATAACGGCCATAACGGTTTAAAAAGCATCACAAAAGTATTGGGCCCAGATTATTTTCGATTACGGATGGGTATTGGCAGGCCGATGGGCAATCAGGATCCAGCAGATTTCGTGCTAAAGCCATTTAGTTCCGGCGAGCGAAAGAACTTAGAACTCTTTATCGATATGGGCGCAGATGCCGTAGAAGCGCTCATAGTTAATGGACTTGAGCGAGCTCAAGCCGACTTTAATTCTTAAAACGTTTGCTCTCAACCAGTATTTCTTAGCCCGGTGGCAACGCCATTAATTGTGAGCAATAACGCCCTTGAGATAAGAGGATCGATTTCTTCTTGCGCGCGCACCTTCTTTAGTAGTGATACTTGAAGGAGGTGTAAAGGTGCAAGATAGTTATCTCTGATTTGAAGAGTACGCGCGAGAATCTCTTGATCGCCGAGGATTTCGGTCTTGCCTGTTAGCGCCAAGATTTCACTTATCGTCAACTCATATTCACTTCTTATCATTTCAAACATGTGGTGAAGCTTCGGCTCAACTAGCGCTTCTACATATTTCTGGGCTGTCTTCAAATCCGTCTTTGCAATAGTCATCTCAACATTGCTGATGAAAGTACTAAAGAAATGCCAATCACTTAACATTTTGCGCATAACTTCGCCATGTCCAGCTTCGCGCGCTGCCTTCAATCCACTTCCGACTCCATACCAACCTGGAACAATCTGGCGTGATTGGGTCCAACCAAATACCCAGGGAATTGCTCGAAGTGAGGAGAGATCATTTCCGGCATCTGGTCTTCGCGATGGGCGAGAACCCAAGAAGAGATTTCCAAGTTGTTCTACCGGGGTTGATTGGTAGTAGTAATCAGCAAGATCGGGGTGGTCGACGAGTGAGCGATAACTCTTAAATGCGCTTTCACTTATCGAATCCATAGCGCTATTCCAACTCTTCAAATCAGAATCGGATTGTCGAGCGGAACGATTCAAAATAGTTGCTTCCAGCGCTGCGGCAAGAGTTAACTCGACATTTTCACGAGCAAGTGCGGGTATTGCATATTTATCCGAGATAACTTCACCTTGTTCGGTCATCTTTATATGGCCATCAAGCGTCCCCCAGGGAAGAGCAATGATCGCATCGTAGGTTGGGCCACCGCCGCGTCCTACTGAACCACCTCGACCGTGAAAGATTCGAAGTTGAATGTTGTATTTCTTAGCCACATCGCGGAGCCGTCGTTGTGCTTGATGGATCTCCCATTGGCTTGTAGCGATTCCAGCATCTTTATTGGAATCTGAATAGCCAAGCATGACCTCTTGAATATTTCCTCTTAGTTCAACAATTTTGCGATAAGCCGGGTTAGCGAGAAGCGTTTCAAGGATTTCATCAGCAGAGCGGAGCTCGGTAACCGTCTCCAACAGTGGCACGATATTGATACGCGCAAAACTCTCCTTTTCAACTGAGATCAAACCAGCAATCTTTGCAAGCAAGGCTGCGGCAAGGACATCCTCAGCACCACGAGTCATTGAGATTATGTAGGTTTCTATTACATCTGGATCAAATATATTTTGCGCATCAGCTATTGCTATAAAGGTATTGAGAGTCTTGCTGGTATCAGCATCTAAATTTGAAACTTTTGGATTTTCATTTGCAAATTCTCTAGATAAGAAATCACACTTTTCCCGAGGGGAGAGCTTTACATAATTGCTAGCGGGAAATAGCTGCTGGATTGCTTTCTCATGCGCTGCAGAATGCTCACGAACATCCATAGTTGCGTGGAATAGGCCAAAAGCAGCAACTGCGCGAATTGTGCGCTCAAGCAAGCCATGAGCTATCAATTCGCCGCGATTTGCAATCAATGATTTATGCATCAACATAAGGTCATCTAGCAACTCATTTGTGCTGGCGTAATCACGACCTGGTTCATGTGGCGTACCTTTTGCATGTCGCTCGCGTGTGAGATTCAATCTGTGACGAATTGCTGTTGCTTTTAGACGATATGGCTCCTCGACATTAATCCGCTTAAACCTAGGTTCGATTTCTGGGATTCGCTCAATATCTTTAGCTACAGATTCAAGTAAGGCAGGTGAAGTTCCAGCTAGCTTTGTTGATACTGAGAGCGCCTGGCGGATTTCATCGATTGCGATGGTTAGGACTCTTATTGCATGGCCCATCTGAAGAACGATTGCTTGCTTTGTAACTTCAGGATTGATGTTGGGATTGCCATCTCTATCTCCACCAATCCAAGAGCCTAAGGTAAAGGGGGTTGCGGTTGGTGCAAGATCTATCTTTAACCGCTTCAACTCGCGGGCAAAGTCATCCAACACATCCGGCATCGTGAAACGCAACAGGTCATCTAAGTAATAAAGCGCATTAATTGCTTCATCTAGCGGTTCAGGCCTGCCGAGACGTAGTTCATCGGTCTGCCAGAGCAGATCAACTGCTTCAGCTAATTGGCGCTCGCGCTGCTTAGAATTTTTCTCATCGAGCAGATCTGCAATTGTTCCCAATTTACTTAAGACCGAGCGCCGGGCAGCTTCGGTTGGATGAGCGGTAAAAACTGGGCGCACTTCAAAAGAGGTAAGCCACTTTGCGATATCGGCATCAGTAAAACTCTTGCCCGCATCTTTTGCGGCAATTATTCGATCAACTGCACGTGAGATCCAAGAACCTTTTGCTTCGCGCTCCTCATTTAATTGGCGCGAGCGATGTACCTGTTCTGCGATATTTGCAAGATTGAAATAGACATTAAAGGCTCTAACTAACTTAACAGCATCTGCAGTAGAAACAGATTGAAGTAGCTCTTCTCCGCCGCCTTCTCGAACTGATTTGCGGACCGATTCAACGAGATTAAGTAGCGCCTGACCATCTTGTCGAACAAGGGATTGGCCAAGCAGGTCTCCGAGAGTTCGTACATCGCTTCGCAGCGCTGAATTATCGCTCTCGGTCATTAGCGAATAATCTCACGATAAGATTTCGCTCGTATTACGAAGTAGCCCCCTCCTTTTTGGAAGCGGGGCCATTCGGCTATTCCCAGATGCAAATTAGTGATACTTGAGATTGGAGGCGAGAGTGGATACCTCGTTACTCGGTTTCATCTCGCTATCTGAAACAAATAGCAAGATCTTGGCGGAATCGAGATCACTCATTTCGCCTTCACCTACTCACCCATTTCTAATCGCTGAGTTAGCGAAGCAGCGCCGCCTTGTTCTAGTTACCCACTCGAGTAAGCGGGCAAGTGAATTGGCGAGCGAGCTAAGTTCGCTAATGGGCGATGTAACTGAGTTTCCGGCATGGGAGACCTTGCCGCATGAGAAGTTAAGTCCCAATAGCGACACCGTCGCCAAGCGAATTGGAGCCTTGTATAACCTTGAGAAAGCTCGAGTGGTAATTGTTCCGATCCGCGCACTTGTTCAGCCAATTAATTCAGATGTCATAAAGAATCCACCCTTAGAGATAAAGGTGAAGAGCGAACTTGGATTTGACCCACTAATAAGAGAACTTATCAAGCTTGCCTATTTGAGAGTTGATTTAGTTGAACGACGAGGTGAGTTCGCGGTGCGCGGGGGAATAATAGATATTTTTCCACCAGATTCGGATTATCCAGTTCGACTTGATTTCTTCGGCGATGAGTTAGAGGAGATTAGAAAGTTTGAATTAGGAAGTCAGCGAACTTATGGCGAAAGCGCTGATGCTTTAAACCTGCTTCCCTGTCGAGAACTCTTAATAGATGATGAAGTAATTGAGCGAGCTGAAAGTCTTCGCACGAAGTATCCAGAAATGATTGAACTTCTAAACAAAGTTACCCAGGGCATTTATGCAGAGGGAATGGAATCCCTAATTGGGGCGCTACATCCAGAAATGAAGCAATTCCTAGAGTTTCTTCCCAGTGACTTCGAGGTTGTACTTATTGAAGAAGAGCGAATCAGAAACAGAAACCTTGATCTAATCAAAACTAGTGAGGAATTTCTTGAGGCGGCTTGGTCAAATTCAGCTCAAGGTTCAGGTGCCCCGTTGAAAAATGAATTGCAACGTGGTGGATATCTGACATTGGGTGAAGTCGCAGAGCGCGCTGAAGAATTAGGAATTAATTGGCGTTCGATAAATCTCTTTGGTGATGTTGATGATTCCGCGCTTGAACAGTTCGGTGAGATTTCGCCCTATCGAGGCGATATTGAACGATTGATGGTTGATTTGAAGGCTTGGCTAGCAAGTGGGCACTTAGTCGCGCTTACTTTTAGAGGCCATGGTCTGGCCGAGCGCTATCACCAACTATTGAGCGAAGTAGATATACCGGCTCGAATAACGGAGCGACTTGAGCAAAATTTGTCCCGCACTACGGTCTATCTACTGACTGCAAATATCACTAGTGGTTTTGAAGATAAAGAGAACAAAGTGATTCTCCTGGCTGAATCAGATATCACCGGAATAAAAGATCGTCGCGCTGCATCAGGCAAGATGCCCACTCGTCGTAAGAAAGCAATTGATCCACTTGAACTTCGCCGGGGCGATTATGTAGTTCATGAAATTCATGGCGTTGGCAGATATCAAGAGCTCATTAAACGGAGTGTGGGCGGCGTGGAACGTGAATATGTGGTTATCGAATATGCCGCTTCAAAGCGTGGTCAACCAGCAGATCGAATCTATGTTCCTACTGATTCACTTGAGTTAGTCACTAGATATGTTGGAGGAGATACACCTGCCATTCATAAAATTGGTGGCGGAGATTGGGTAAAAGCAAAATCACGGGCGCGAAAAGCGGTAAAGGAAATCGCTGGTGAGTTAATTCGACTCTATGCGGCACGAACAAGTCTTCCTGGCTTTGCCTTCTCACCCGATACGACTTGGCAACGAGAGCTCGAGGAATCTTTCGAATATGTAGAGACCCCCGATCAATTAGTAACCATTAATGAAGTTAAGGCAGATATGGAGCGGTCTTATCCGATGGACCGAATTGTTTGCGGCGATGTTGGTTACGGCAAGACCGAGATCGCAATTCGAGCTGCATTTAAAGCAGTTCAAGATGGAAAGCAAGTCGCGGTTCTAGTTCCCACCACTCTCTTGGCACAACAGCACTTTGCAACTTTTTCAGAGAGATACGCCGGTTTTCCGTTACGAATCCGAGCGCTTTCCCGTTTTAACACCACAAAGGAAATTAACGAGACGCTAACGGGGCTCACAAGTGGAACCTTTGATGTGGTTATTGGGACGCATCGATTGCTCTCTGAGGATGTGAAATTCCGCGACCTCGGTCTAATAATTGTGGATGAAGAGCAGCGCTTTGGCGTTGAGCATAAGGAGAAGTTAAAGAAACTTCGAACGACTGTGGATGTTCTGGCTATGTCAGCGACTCCTATTCCGCGCACGCTGGAGATGGCGATAACTGGGATTCGAGAGATGTCCACAATTGCAACTCCGCCTGAGGAACGCCATCCAGTTCTCACTTATGTGGGCGCATATGATGAAAAACAAATCGTTGCAGCTATTCATCGAGAGCTATTGCGTGATGGGCAAATCTTCTATATTCATAATCGCGTCGAGAGCATCGATGATGTTGCATCTAATCTTCGTCGACTGGTTCCCGAAGCACGAATAGCAATTGCTCATGGCCAGATGAATGAGTCTGCGCTAGAGCAAGTTGTAATTGCATTTTGGAATCGAGAGTTTGACATCCTTGTATGTACCACGATTGTGGAGAACGGGATTGATGTGGCGAATGCAAATACTTTAATTGTGGATCGGGCCGATAAGTTTGGCCTTTCCCAATTACATCAATTACGAGGCCGCGTCGGTCGAAGCCGGGAGCGCGCTTATGCCTATTTCTTATATCCCGGCGATAAACCATTAACCGAGATTGCGATGGAGCGATTGACGACGATTGCGAGAAATTCAGAGTTAGGTGCAGGGATGCAAGTAGCGCTTAAAGACCTTGAGATTCGCGGTGCGGGGAATTTATTGGGCGGAGAGCAATCAGGCCATATTGCTGAAGTTGGCTTTGATTTATACATGAGGATGGTTGGAGAGGCTGTAACAGAATTTAAGCGCGGCATAGTCACTCAAGATGAGTTGGAAAAAGAGTGCAAAGTTGAGATTCCGGTAACGGCGCATCTTTCAACGCAATACGTTCCCTCAGATCGACTTCGACTTGATTTATATCGAAGGCTTGCCGATGCCAAGAGTGATAGCGATATTGATGGAATTTCAGAAGAGCTACAAGATCGCTTTGGCGCGCTACCCGAGGAGACCGAACGTTTGATTGAGATTGCTAAATTGCGAATCAAAGTTAAGTCATTTGGTATTCAAGACTTGGCTGTACAAGTAAAGTATTTGAAGATCTCGCCAATCAAGTTAACTGAATCCATGGAGATGAGAGTTCAGCGACTTTATCCAGGCTCCATTGTGAAATCAGTAACTGAGACGCTCATGATCGCAAGACCAGTAGCGGCTGCTTGGGAGGATCAGGATTACCAAGATAGTGGCGCAATAGGAGATACTGCGCTCCTTGGCTGGGTGAGCGAAGCGCTCGCAGTAGTCACTGGTGGCGATAAGCAAAAGAACATTTCGAGCGAAGAGGTAAAGAAGTGAAGCGGATACTTGTTGCGTTACTTGCAAGCGTTGGATTGTTCTTAACTGGCTGCTCCCAGATGAATAGCGCGGCTACCGTGGGTGAAGAAGAGATCACCGTAAAGCTGCTCCAAGCCCAAGTAGATTCAATCCTTGAGGCTCGCAAGGGCGTTGATACCTCCCAGATGCAACTAGAAACCGGTGAAGCGCTAACTCGTGATCAATTGACTTTCCTAATCGCAAATTTAGTTATTGATGAGGTTAGTAAAGAAGCTGGAATTAAAGTGAATACGACTGACCTTGAGCTCTACAAGCAAGAGATTTTCCAAAGCATTGGTGGCGAAGAGATGCTTCCGAGCGTTCTCGTTAACGCTGCTATCGCTCCAGAGTCGCTAGATAGCGTTCTTCGTCGCGATTTGATTCTGCGCAAGCTCACCGCGGGAGCAAAAGATGCTGGCGCTGATGATGCGGCTGTGAATGAATTGGTTCAAACTGCTGTCACGAAGAAGGCTAGTGAATTGAAGATTGTTATTAATCCTAGGTATGGAGTTTGGGATTCAAATTCATTTGCGGTCGTTGCAAAAGACCCAGCAGGCGACGCGGTAACTGATAAGTAGGGCGATATGTCCTACCCGAACCTGATTCGCCTAGTCGAGGTAATGGATCGACTTCGTTCAAAAGATGGCTGTCCGTGGGATGCGGAACAGACTCACGAGAGCCTGCTTAAATACCAATTAGAAGAGTCATACGAATATATAGAAGCAGTTGAAAAGGGCGACCGCGCAGATATGCGGGAAGAGTTGGGTGACTTATTACTACAAATCTATTTCCACTCACGGATAGCGCAAGAACACCCGGAGGATCCTTTTAATATCGATGATGTAGCAAAGGGCGTGGCCGATAAATTAATTTCGCGTCACCCTCATGTCTTTGGCGAGGTTAAGGTCAACTCATCGAAGGAAGTGCACGCAAATTGGGAGCGGATAAAGAATGAAGAGAAAGGTCGAACCCAATTTGATGAGGGTGTACCACTTGCTCAGCCGGCGCTAGCTCTTGCTGCAAAACTGATTTTGCGCGCTGAGAAAAATGGACTTATGAAACCTGAAGCAACTGCTCCGACTTCGAGCGCTCCTGATAAAGAAGTTGCTCTTGGTGATGCGCTACTCGCTCTGATTTCCTGGGCCATCGAGGCGGAATTAGACCCTGAATCTGCACTTCGTAAAGCAGCGCTTCGTTATCGCGATTCAATCAAAGAAGCCCGATAGACTCCGCGCCCGTGACTACAATCAAATCAATTATCGCTCGTGAAATCCTTGATTCACGTGGAAACCCAACAGTCGAAGTAGATGTATCCCTTGCCGATGGCTCCCAGGGAAGAGCCGCAGTTCCAAGCGGTGCCTCAACCGGAGCCTTTGAAGCGGTCGAATTGCGCGATGGTGGTTCAAGATATTTGGGTAAAGGCGTAGCTACAGCCGTTTCAAATATCAAGAAGATAATCGCTCCGCCGCTAATTGGAAAAAATCCCTTTGAGCAACGGGTCATTGATAAGACAATGCTGGAACTTGATGGAACAGCAAATAAATCAAAGTTAGGTGCAAATACAATTCTCGGTGTTTCACTAGCAGTTGCAAAAGCTGCATCAAATTCGAAGCAACTTCCTTTCTATTCATACATTGGCGGCGAAAGCGCTTCACTTCTCCCAGTACCAATGATGAATATCCTCAATGGTGGTGCGCATGCAGATACCAATGTTGATATTCAAGAGTTTATGATCGCCCCAATTGGCGCAGATAGTTTTAGCGAGTCACTTAGATGGGGCGCAGAGATTTATCACAGCCTTAAATCCGTCTTGAAGAAGCGTGGCCTTGCGACTAGCATTGGCGATGAGGGTGGCTTTGCCCCAAATCTTGAGAGCAATAGAGCAGCCCTTGATTTAATCGCAGAGGCAGTTTCAAAGGCTGGCTACAAACTAGGCTCACAGATTGCTCTAGCTATGGATGTTGCAGCAACTGAGTTTCACGATAGTGGTCGTTATAACTTTGAAGGTAAATCACTCTCTGCCGAAGAGATGATTAGCTATTACAAAGAGCTAGTTGACTCTTATCCACTAGTCTCGATCGAAGATCCATTATCGGAAGATGATTGGGGTGGATGGGCATCAATCACAACGGCGCTTGGTGAACGGGTACAACTAGTTGGAGACGATTTATTTGTCACTAATCCAACTCGCCTTGCTCGAGGCATAGAGGCTAAGACTGCAAATGCCCTTCTCGTTAAGGTAAATCAAATTGGAACACTTACTGAAACACTCGACGCGGTAGAGATGGCGCATAAAGCTGGCTATAAGTCGATGATGAGTCATCGCTCTGGTGAAACTGAAGACACCACAATTGCCGACCTGGCAGTTGCTGCATCATGTGGCCAGATCAAGACCGGCGCTCCCGCAAGAAGCGAACGAGTAGCAAAGTACAATCAGTTGCTAAGAATTGAGGAAGAGTTGGGTCAGCGGGCAAAGTACGCGGGCCGCAGCACATTTCCCAGATTTAAGTAATAGGTGGCTATGAAAGCTCGAGTTTCACTACGCGGCGCCTTTCGAAATTTTGCCGAGCGCCGCGGAATCTCTACTCGACTCTTGGTTCTCTTTATTGTGCTCTTTGCAGTTGCAGTAACGCTTGCCCCACCAACTCAACATTATTTTGCTCAAAGAGCCCAGATAAGCGCTCTTGAGTCAAGCGTTGAATCAAATAAGAAGAAACTTGAGGAGGCGCGTGCGGAATTAGAGAGATGGCGCGACCCCGAGTACATCCGCTCTCAAGCAAGAACGCGATTGCATTTTGTGCTTCCAGGCGAGCGGCAATACATCATCCTGGGAATTGGAAATGAAGTCACCTCAGAGAATGAAGGCGCAGCCCCAATAAATGAAGATTTCCCACTCGGAGTTCCTTGGTATTCAAGGATTATCTCCTCAATAACTTCAGTCGGCGTTGGCAGCGGAAATCCATAAATGCAAGGCGAAAAAGCTACGCCTGAGGATCTGCGCGCACTAGAAATCCAACTTGGTAGACCCGCTCGCGATGTACATAAGGTTTCCTATCGATGCCCTTGTGGTAATCCAGCGGTAATTGAGACGCCACCACGGCTAAGTGATGGAACGCCATTTCCAACTTTTTATTATGCGACTTGCCCTAATCTAACCGCTGCAATTTCTACCTTGGAAAACTCAGATTTAATGGAAGAAATGAATCGCCGCCTTGCTATTGATGCCCAGCTTGCAGGTGAGTATCACGCTGCCCATGATGATTACATCGCAGCGCGAAGCGCCCTCGGCATAGATGTCCCAGAAGTCGCAGGAATTTCTGCAGGTGGAATGCCAGAACGCGTTAAGTGCCTCCATTCACTCATCGCTCACTCGCTCTCAGCAGGTCCCGGAGTAAATCCACTTGGCGATCAAGCCCTTGAAAAGTTGGGCGAGTGGTGGCAAAACGGAAATTGCTTAGAGCGGAGGGAGAGTTGAGTCGGGTAGCTGCGATTGATTGTGGCACCAACTCAATCCGATTATTAATCGCCGATATCTCAGACGGTAACTTTCGTGAGATAACTCGAACCATGGAGATTGTTCGACTAGGTGAAGGCGTTGATAAGAATAAGCGCTTTGACCCCAAAGCAATCGAGCGAACCCTTAACGCGGTAAGTGAATTTAGCGAGGAGATAAAGCGAAGAGGAGCAAGTGCGATTCGCTTTTGTGCGACAAGCGCTACTAGAGATGCTGAGAATAGGGCGCTCTTTGTCGATGGCGTGAAGCAGATACTTGGGATTGAACCAGAAGTCATTAGCGGCGATGAGGAAGCTCGCCTTTCTTTTATGGGAGCGGTTAGAGAAATTCATCCATCTGATGCGCCTTTTCTAGTTGTTGATATCGGCGGCGGGTCAACCGAATTTGTCTATGGCGATAGCAAGGTGAGTGCAGCAAAGAGCGTAAATATCGGGTGCGTTCGAATGAGTGAGCGTCATTTCAAATCTGCCCCAGTCGCAGAAGAAGATATTGAGCGCGCGATTATTGATATCGATCGGGCAATAGATGAGGCTGGAAGATATGTACCTCTTAAAAGTGCACGGACTCTGGTCGCCGTAGCAGGAACTGCGACAACTGTTGCAGCAGCAGCCCTCGAACTTGAGAGCTATGACCGCTACTCAATCCATCAATCAAGAATCTCCTCTCAAAAAGTCGCAGAAATTTCAAAACACTTTTTAGAGATGAAGCGGGAAGAGTTAGCGGCGCTTGGTTATATGCACCCAGGTAGAGTTGATGTGATTGCTGCTGGCGCGCTAGTTCTAGATCGAATCATGAAAGCCGTTGGATTATCAGAGTTTGTGGCATCTGAATCAGATATTCTCGATGGAATTGCCTGGTCACTTGCCAACTAGCCTTGCGGTAATTGATAAGAAAATTGTTAAGTGTTCTGCCTGCCCACGTCTTGTTAAGTGGCGCGAAGAGGTCGCGATCACAAAGAGAAAGTCATATCGCGATGAGAAATATTGGGGGCGACCTGTTACAGGATTTGGACCAAGTGATGCAAAGGTATTAATTATTGGTCTGGCACCTGGTGCTCACGGTGCAAATAGAACTGGGCGAATCTTTACTGGAGATAGTTCGGGGGATTGGTTGTATCGCGCACTTCATAGAGCCGGTTTAGCAAAGCAAGAGACGAGCAAGAGTAGAGATGATGGACAAGAACTATTCGATACTCGAATTACTTGCGCGGTTCACTGTGCGCCACCAGATAACAAGCCGTCGACCAAAGAAATCGAGAGATGTGGCGAATGGCTTAATTTGGAGTTGGACTCGCTCTTTGCCACCACGCGCGCCTACTTGGCGCTTGGAGGGGTTGCATGGAAGGCGACCCAGAAGGCCCTGATTGAGATAGGTGAGGAATTGCCTAGAAAGCGCCCAAAGTTCAGCCACGGCGCCAGTTTCAAGTTTCAAGGAAGTGATGGGAATACTAGGATGGTCATTGGTAGTTATCACCCGAGTCAGCAGAACACTTTCACGGGAAAGTTGACGCGATCCCAGCTAGATTCTGTTGTACGTAAGGCAGGTAGATTTGCCCACGCTGGTAAGCCCCTGTAGCCCAATGGCAGAGGCAGACGACTTAAAATCGTCCAAGTGTGGGTTCGACCCCCACCGGGGGCACCACAAAAAATCAAAAAAAACTTAATAACGAAAAACTAAAACAAGGAGAGCAATGAACAGTTCGAATCCGATTCTTAACCGTGCATACGGTCAACGCGGGTACGCAGCGATGGGAACGCTTCCCCAAGACAATCTTGAGGATACGTATAACGCCCCAGCTGCTTCTTCACTTCGCACTGGACGGATGACGATGGATGATGTCGTCGCTCGTACCGGAACGCTATTGGGAATAGTCGTACTTGTTGGTGCGGCTGCCTGGTATCTAAATTTTCCACCATCACTTCTATTTGTTGGTTTGATAGGCGGTCTTGTTACCGGACTTATTGGCGCCTTTAGCCGAACGGTTCGACCTGCTCTTTATCTAACTTACGCAGCCTTCCAAGGACTCTTCCTCGGAATTCTTAGTAAAACTTTTGAACTCTTCTACCCCGGAATAGTTCAGCAAGCAGTCGTAGCGACTGTCGCAGCGTTCGTGGGAATGCTATTTATGTATAAGAGTGGAAGACTCCGTGCGACTCCAAAATTTACAAAGGTTTTGATTGGCGCAGCTTTTGGTTACATCCTTCTTGCACTCGGTAGCTTAATTAGCGTGATGCTAGGTGGCGGAAGTCTTTACTCACTAAGTCTCTTTGGACCAATGCTTGCAATTGCCGGCGTTGCAATCGCTAGCTTCTTCTTGATTTTGGACTTTGATCAAGCAGAGAAGGGCGTTCGTTTGGGACTACCCCAAGAAGAGTCATGGCGCGCTGGTTTTGGTCTAGTAATGACTATCGTCTGGCTATACCTAGAGGTACTTCGCTTAATCGCGATTTTGCGAGGTAACGACTAACCCTCTTGTAGGCGCGGTTTCTCAGAATCCCCGAGGCGAGCAGAATTCGTCTCGGGGATTCTTATTGCAATAAGGAGTGCAAGCGAGAAAACAATCGCGCTAACTAACATCGCGCTTCGATAAGAGAATAGATCTGCGATAAGTCCGAGAACTAGTGGGCCAACCATCATTCCGGCATCTCCAGCCATCTGCCAGAGCGCATAGACCTTTCCGCTTCTTCCTTTAATTACATCGCCAACAATCGCACCGGCAGCTGTCGCAAAACCAGCGCCTAAACCAAGAATGAGCATGGCAATTAGATACATAACAACATTGGTTGAGATAGTCAGAAGAAATAGGGAGAGCAGAGTGATAACGAATCCAACCAAGATTACTGGTTTTCTTCCGTTCTTATCTGAGTATTTTCCAGCTCGGACCATGACTAAACCTTGGGAAATTAATGCCAGGGTAAAGCTAAGTCCCACAATTGATGTTGTCACTCCAATATCTTCGATTGCAAATAGCGGAAGAATTGAGGAGCGCATACCAAAAAAGACCCAAGTTCCTAGGAATGCAAGAATGAGCGAGTAGCGATAAGCGCGGAGTTGTAACGCTTCCTTGATTGTCATGACTTGCGTATTACTCTCTTGTGGGTTCTCTGATTTCCCAAGGCGTTTTTCATGAAGAAATGTAATTGCAAAAATGCCAGCGATAACTAAGAGTCCTGAGTAAATAAAGAAGGGCGCTCTCGGGGAGATCGCAAGGAGCGCGCCGCCGAATGCAGGGCCGGCAACTCCGCCTGCAATAAAGCCTCCGTTGTAAAGAGATTGAGCGCGCCCGCGTTGACTGTCACTAACCACTCGAAGCAGAAGCGCTCCAGCTGCGATAGTGAACATGGAAGAACCCAGTCCACCGGCTGAGCGGAAGAAAAGGAGTTGGCTATAACTCTGTGCCAGACCAGCAACAAGAGTAAAGAAGGCAACCATCAACAATCCAAAGCCAAGGACAATCCGCTCGCCGAATCTATCTACGAGCTTTCCGGAGAAGAGCCCTGAAACAAAGCGCATAATCGCAAAACTAGAAATTACCAAACCGATTAAGGTATTCGAGACGTTAAAACTCTTAGCAAAAATTGGAATTGCTGGAATTATCACCCCAAAACCGATGGCAACAAGAAATGAGATTGAGGTTAAAATCGAAACTTCACGCGGAAGTCCCTGAAAGGGTGAGCGGAATTTCAACTTAGAGATTCTCCAGCAGCATCTTGACGCGCTGTTGCATGCGCCTGGCTATCTTGAAGTGGTTTCTCTCGAAGGAAAAGTGCAAAGAAGAATCCAATCACCATAACTGGGACCGCTACCCAGAATACGACTTGGAATGAATTCATAAAGGCGTCGAGCACCGTGTTCTGGGCTTCAACGGGAAGTGTTGAAATCACCTCAGTGTTGTTCTGCAGGGCGTCGACTACGGAGGGATCAAGTTTTGAAATTGCCTCAGGATTTGTTAGCGCTAATTCTTTAAATCCACTTTCAAGACTCTTACCGATTTGTTGACTCAAAATTGTGCCAAAAATTGCAGTACCAAAAGCGCCACCAAGTGAGCGGAAAAAGGTATTTGAGGAGGTTGCGATACCGAGATCTTTGAAATCAACGGCATTTTGTAGCGCAATCACAATTGTCTGCATTGATGCACCAAGGCCAGCACCAAGAATGATTGAGTAAATTGAAAGTTGCCAATACGGAGTATCAACTTCTAGTTGTGTCATCAGAAGTAGTCCGATACTCATAGCGATTGTTCCCAGAATTGGGAAAATCTTGTACTTACCAGTCTTTGTGATGATGCGACCGCTTGTGATTGTTACAGCAAGAATCCCAATCATTAGAGGTATCAGTTTCAATCCGGCCTCAGTCGCGCTCGAACCTTGGACTATTTGAAGATAGAGCGGGAGCATGATGATTGCGCCGAACATTCCAGCGCCGATGATGAAGCCAATAATTGAAGTAAGGCTAAATGTATGGTTTTTAAAGAGCGAGAGCGGAAGAATTGGTTCGCTCACACGCTTCTCCCAGAGCATGTAGATAATTACGATCACAACGCCAAGTGATAGCGCTGCGACGGTGCGAGGATCGCTCCAGCCATTTTCAGGTCCAAGGACTGAGAGCGCAATCAGAATTGATACAACCGAAGCGACTATCAAAAGCGCCCCTAAATAATCGATTTTATGCTCCCGCTTTACTTTAGGAATATGAAGAACCATCGTCGTTACAACCAGAGCGAGAATTCCAAAGGGGAGATTTATATAGAAAATCCAACGCCAACCAGTTATGCCTAGTATCTCTGCTCGATCTGAGAAGAAGCCACCAAGAAGTGGACCGGCCACAGATGAAAGGCCCCAGACTGCGCCAAATAAACCTTGATATTTTCCGCGCTCTCGAGGTGAGACGATGTCGCCCACAATCACAAAGGTAAGCGCCATCAAACCGCCGGCGCCCAGGCCCTGAATAGCACGGAAGATAATCAGCTGATCCATTGAGGTTGCAGCGCCTGCAAGAAATGATCCGATTAAGAAAACAACAATTGCAAATTGATAAACCGGTCGGCGCCCATATAAATCCGAGATTTTTCCGTAAAGTGGCGTTGAAGCCGTAGACGTCAATAAATATGCAGTGACAACCCATGAGTAGTGATTCAGTCCATTGAAATCTTCCACAATCATCTTAAGCGCCGTAGAGACAATGGTCTGATCAAGTGCAGCTAAGAGCAGACCAGTCATGAGGCTTCCCATGATGATCATGATTTCGCGGTGAGTTAGTGGTTTTGTCATATTGATTTTGTTCTCTGCCGTAAGGCTACTACCCTCAACCGCGTGAAGAGCGTAGTTGCAGAAGATTTAGTAAAAACTTATGACCGCGGCAAGGTGCGTGCGCTCGATGGTTTAAGCCTAGATGTGAGTGAAGGCACAGTCCTTGGAGTCCTTGGCCCTAACGGCGCTGGAAAAACAACAACTGTTCGTGTGCTCACAACTCTACTGATTCCAGATTCAGGGAGAGCTACGGTTGCAGGTATTGATGTAATAAAGCACCCAGAGAAAGTGCGCGAAGTAATTGGTTTATCGGGCCAATACGCAGCTGTCGATGAGACATTAACCGGCTGGGATAACTTGATTATGTTTGGCCGGCTTTATCACCTCTCCGCAAAAGCTGCGAAGGTGCGCGCTGAAGAATTGTTAGAACAATTCAGCCTTACTGATGCAGCAAAGCGCCCAATTCGAACATATTCAGGCGGAATGCGCAGAAGGCTTGATTTATCAGCATCACTAATCGTGAAACCAAAGATTCTTTTCTTAGATGAACCAACAACTGGACTCGATCCACGGGGCAGACAAGAGATGTGGGGCGTTATAAAAGGCTTAGTTGCTGGCGGCACAACCTTGCTTCTCACAACGCAATATTTGGAAGAAGCCGATCATCTTGCCGATGACATCGTCGTTGTAGATCACGGAAAGGTAATTGCTCGCGGAACTTCAGATCAGCTAAAGCGACAAGTAGGTGGCGAACGCCTTGAAGTCGTCGTGGAGGCAAAAGATTTGAATAGCGCTAAAGAGATTTTAAGTAGAGTTTCAGGTGCGCATATAAATGTTGATGAAGGGCTCCGCCAAGTTTCGGCCCCTGTGACTACAGGTTCGAAGGCTTTGATTGAAGCGGCGCGCGAGTTAGATGACCTTGGTATCCACCCGTTAGATATTGGGCTTAAACGACCTTCACTCGATGATGTTTTTATTTCACTAACTGGCCATGTAGCCGAGGAGCCGAAAGTGGAAGAAGATGGCGAAGCCGGCAAGAAGCGCAGGAGGAAAAAGTAGATGTCGCACGCAATTTCTGATGCCTTAGTCGTTACGAAGCGTCAATGGCTCCAGTTAATTCGAGTTCCTGAGGTCCTCATCTTTTCAACTATCCAGCCGGTGATGTTTGTTCTGCTCTTTCGTTATGTATTCGGCGGCTCTATCTCCACCGGAATTCCTGGCGTTGATTATGTACAACTTTTGATGCCGGGCATCTTCGTACAAACAGTCGCATTTACTCTTGCCGGTACAGCCGTTGGTCTCGCAGAAGATATGCAGAAAGGGCTGATTGATCGCTTCCGTTCACTTCCTATTTCAAGGGGAGCGGTTGTCTTTGGCCGAGCACTTGGTGATGGACTTTTAAATATTGTCGTTTTATTTGTAATGGGGATAGCTGGTTATGTTGTTGGGTGGCGACCCGATTCTGGAATCTTCAAGGTATTACTCGGGTTTCTCTTTCTTCTCTTTTTTGGTTTCTCGATGGCATGGATTGGTATCTTAATTGGGCTATCAGTCCGCTCTGCTCGAGTCGCAAACGCGGCCGTTTTCATTGCAGTCTTTCCGCTCACCTTTTTATCCAATGCTTTTGCCCCAACAACCGGAATGCCGAGAGCGCTCCAATACTTTGCAGAGTGGAATCCGGTATCAACAATGGTTGCCGCTTGTCGCGAACTCTTTGGCCTGCAAAATATTTTTGGGGTTACAGCGAATTCCTGGCCAAGCCAAAATCCACTTGCGATGTCATTAATCTATATAGTCTTGTTAATGGCAGTTTTTGTTCCCTTAAGTATTCGCAAGTACATCAATACCGCAACTAAATAAAGTTACGCGAAGAAATCTGCAGCGAGAATTTTTACTGTAATTGATTTGCCATTAGGCGCGGTGTAGCTCCGTTCATCGCCAACGCTTGCGCCCATAACCGCAGCGCCCAACGGGGATTGCTCGCTATAAACATCAAGCTCACCACTTGCAATCTCTCTTGAACCGAGAAGGAATTCCATCTCCTTTCCCATAATCTCAACGCCGACTTTCATCCCCGGTCCAACTTTTCCAGCCTCGCCACTCGGGGTACCGATCTCTGCATTTTCAAGGAGGGCTTTAAGTTGTCTAATTCGCGCCTCTAACTTTCCTTGCTCTTCACGTGCGGCGTGATAACCGCCATTTTCTTTTAGATCACCCTCAGCGCGGGCTGCTTCAATCTTCTTCACAACCTCAGCTCTACCAGTTGACTCAAGTTGAGAGAGTTCTGACTGGAGGCGATCTGCAGCCTCTTGGGTCAACCAGGTCTTTGCGCTCATAAGGGAGAGATTATTGCGACTTTCGCATGAGTTTTCTAAATCTCTAAATCGCTATGGTTTTATGCGACATTCGAGCACGCCTGCGTTCACAGCCGCGAGCCGAGTGGGTATTACCGCTGTGATTTTCACGGGGTTAGAGCTACTTGAAGCTACTTCAAGATCGATCTCGCCAACGATGTTTTTATCAAGATCTCTAGCAACGAGGGTGCAACTTTGAGCGATTTTTGGATCACTTCGATCTAACTCAAAAGTAATCTCGATGGCTCGCTCATCAATTGGTTTAAAACTCACTAAAGTAACGCGAGCAGGCGGATTGGAGTGATACCAAGCGCTCCACATCAACCACGGAAGTCCAATCACCAAAATCGCGATTGCTAGATATTTCCATAGACCAGCTTCAGACTTACCGTAGCGAGCTTCTAAAAGCTCCTTAGTCTCCCTAGGTAACTCTTGGTTCATGGGATGATTCTGGCATGGAAAGTGGCTATCTAGACCAAGGTATTGCTGGATCAATAACAATGATCACTCTAACTTTGGCAACCGTACTCCTGCTCCGCAGTTTCTATAAGAGATACAAACGGATGGAGCAACGACGGATTGAAGATGAGTCAAAGTAGAGGCCTTTTAAAAAAAGCAGGCAATTCACTTCTAGCTTTAATTCTAATTAGCGCATTTATCTGGTTAGGTTTTTGGCAGCTTGATCGGGCAGGAGAAGTAAAAGAATTACAGAAGCCATATCAAGAACAGCCGATTGTTCCTTTATCTGAAGTAGCGAGACCAAATAGCAACTTGAGTGGCGAATCGGTAAACAGAATTGTTGAGTTTTCAGGTGTTTATGTCGCACAGTTTGATGCGCCAAACCAGGTCGATAGCGCCGGAAGAAAATCAGATTGGCTAGTCGCCTTGATGGAAGTAGATGGTGGTGGATATCTTCTTGTTCTTAGAAGCGGTGTACAAAGTGATCTGCCTAGAGGCGACATCAAAGTCACCGGAAGAATTTTTCCAAGGCAATATGAAGATATAAGTGAACGAGAAGCAGGAAAGCTAAGTCGACTAGATCCATCTTTGCTCGTTGCCCAATATCCTGGTGATTACTACGACGGATTTGTTGCCGCCAATAACGAGATTCGAGATGGCATGGAGCTATCTGTTCCGCGAGTGATTCTCGAACCAGCCGAGCCGAGCATCCCGAGGTACTACTGGCAACACATCGCATATGTGGTTATTTGGTGGCTCATGGCTCTCGTAGTACTTTTCTTACCGTTATATGGCCGCTGGCGAGAGAGGAACCCATAAATGAAGGGCGTAGTTCAACGCTTTCGAGTCATGGCGCTACTTGCCGGAGTTATGTCGCTCCTTCTCTGGTTTGTTGAGCTTCCCGTTGTCTATCTACTAGATGCACCAGAACTTGAAGCAAAGGTGAAGTGGATTCCCTTTGTTCACGGCTACGTATATGCAGTTTATGTATTAACTGCAATTCACTTCACCGCAAAGGCCCGCTTCACTATTAAGCGAATGATTCTCTTCATCCTCGCTGGAACTTTGCCTGTCCTCTCATTTATCGCAGAGCGAAGGGTCTCTCGCGAGTACAAGTTCTAGAGCTATAGAAATAGAGAAAATTGAAAATTAAAGCAATCATCAAGTCCGCTCTCTATCCAATTTATGAGCGACGGTTACTTCGCCGCTTAGATTTAGCAAACACCCCAAATCACATCGGAGTGATCCTTGATGGCAATCGCAGGTGGTCAAAGGAAAATCCATCGCCAACCGGAGATACCTCAGCTCGCCGCGGACATATTGCGGGCGCAGAGAAAATTATTGAACTTCTAGATTGGTGTGAAGAAACTGATATCAAAGTTGTAACGCTCTGGTTGCTCTCAAGTGATAATTTCAAGCGCCCTAGTGATGAAGTCCAATCTCTACTTGGCATTATTAATGACGCGGTTGAGAGATTGCGTTCAACCGGCCGTTGGAAAATTCGCCCCGTTGGTTCATTTGATTTACTTCCGGAATCATTACAGAAAACTCTTAAAGAAATCGAAGCAAGTACTGCAAATATTGAAGGTATAACGGTAAATGTGGCGATTGGGTATGGCGGCCGCCTTGAGATTATCGATGCGGTGCGTCGTTACATTGCCGAGTCGGCCTCTTTTGGAAAGAGTGCGGCTGAGATAAGCGAGGCGCTCTCGGCCGAGAAGGTCGATCAATATCTTTACACCGCCGGCCAACCGGATCCAGAGTTGGTCATACGTACTTCAGGTGAGCAACGCCTCGGCGGATTCTTACTCTGGCAGAGCCACCAATCTGAGTTCTACTTCTGCGAGGCTTACTGGCCAGACTTTCGTAAGGTGGATTTTCTCCGCGCACTTCGCTCATATTCATTAAGAGAGAGAAGATTAGGTAAATAGTTAGTTAGTAGAAAAAAACTTTGAGCGTGTCGCATGACTAGCAGGGCTCTCAGGATTTACCGTTTTCCAGTAAATAATTTCCCTCACTAACGAAGCTGTTAGTGCGAGACAACAGAATAAAAGTGCAGGAAGAGGAGCCAATTGGCCCGTCGTAGCTCCGAAGTTCTTAAGACCTACGTTCTTGATACCAGCGTCTTGCTAGCCGACCCCACCGCCCTGTTTCGCTTCGAAGAGCACGAAATAATCATCCCAATCGCTGTAATTGGCGAGTTAGAAACTAAGCGCGATCACCCTGAGTTGGGCTATTTTGCAAGGGCAGCTCTGCGCGCCCTAGACGACCTTCGGGTGGCTCATGGCCGGCTCGATAAACCACTAAAGATAAATGCCCAAGGCGGCACTCTCTCGGTCGAGTTAAATCACACAGATACCTCCGCACTTCCACATGGCTTTTTGCGCGATGGCACAAATGATTCGCGGATCTTGGCGATTGCCCGAAATCTTGTTGGTGAAGGAAAAGATGTCATCCTCGTAACGAAAGACCTACCTCTTCGCGTTAAGGCATCTTCGGTTGGAATCGTTGCTGAGGAGTATCGCGCTGAGTTGGTCCCAAGTAGCGGTTGGACCGGAATGGTCGAAGAGAGCGTTGGAAGTAAATTGATTGATGCCCTCTATGCCGGTGAGAAAGTTAGCGATCCGCTCGCGAAAGACCTTCCTTGTCATACCGGAGTCGTCTTGCACTCGGAAAAAGGAAGCGCTCTTGCCCGGGTTACTGCAGATAAATCTTTAGTTCTAGTCCGCGGCGATCGCAGCGCTTTTGGAATCCATGGTCGTTCCGCAGAACAGAGAGTCGCTCTTGATCTATTACTTGATAATGAAGTTGGAATTGTCTCTCTTGGCGGAAGAGCTGGAACAGGTAAATCTGCTCTAGCGCTCTGCGCTGGACTAGAGGCGGTAATGGAGCGAAGACTCCATAAGAAAGTTGTGGTCTTTCGCCCGCTCTATCCCGTTGGCGGACAAGAACTTGGCTACCTTCCTGGAACTGAAGGGGAGAAGATGTCTCCTTGGGCCCAAGCCGTCTTTGACACTCTTGGAGCGTTGGTCTCAAACCAAGTTATCGAAGAGATTATGGATCGAGGGCTAATTGAGGTCCTTCCACTTACTCACATCCGCGGCCGCTCACTTCATGATGCATTTGTAATTGTTGATGAAGCCCAATCCCTTGAGCGCGGGGTTCTCTTAACGGTGCTCTCCAGAATTGGCCAAGGCTCAAGAGTTGTCCTTACCCATGATGTCGCCCAGCGCGACAACCTTCGGGTCGGTCGCCATGACGGAGTTGTCGCCGTAATCGAGTCGCTCAAAGGCCATCCGCTCTTTGCTCATGTGACCCTTACCCGCTCCGAGCGTTCCCAGATCGCAGCCCTTGTGACTGAGCTACTTGAGGATCCAGTCCAACTCTTTGCCTAAAGCCCGAAAATAAGGGATTTTGCTTCATAAGGTATAAATCAGACAGTTTCCCATACGAACTGGGCTTTTATTATCCACATTTCCTGTGAGATTTTACTTTTTTCCGCCACGCGCCTGTTTTGATTTGCGGGTGGCTTCACCCTTTGTCACCCTTCAGGTCGGATTTCCAACCTAACCGACCACCTTCCCCCTTATATGACCTCGAAAGAGGAGGTAGAAGCATGCGAAAGCGAGCGCTAGCGCCCTTTGCGGCATCGGCTATCGCCGCCTTCTCTCTCTTCGCCACCCTTGAATTGGCGGTTGTAAGTGGCGCATCGGCCGAGCAGGCAGAAGTTGAGAGCTCTGAAAGGAGCGCCAACTTGGTTGTTGATGTCCCCGATCTTCCACAGCCTCTGCGCCCAACCTCGGTGGTAATTAGTGAGCGCCGCGCAGTGGCATCGATGGATATGTTGATGGTCTCCCAGATGGTTGAACAGGTCGAAAAGGCGCGTACCCCAAAGGGCGCACGGAAGATTGCCCAAGGTATCGCCAAGGAAAAGTATGGCTGGGGCAGCTACCAGTTCTCTTGCCTAAATACTCTCTGGACAAAAGAAAGTCATTGGAATTACCGGGCTCGCAATCCACGTACCGGCGCACATGGAATTCCACAAGCCCTTCCTGCTGCAAAGATGGATGTAATCTCGACGGATTGGCGGACCAATCCAATCACTCAGATCCGCTGGGGACTTCATTACATAGATGTCCGCTATGAAACACCTTGCCGAGCGCTCGCAAAATTCAAGCGCTCCCGTTATTACTAATTTTTAGATTGGGCGAGCACCAATAGTTAACGGTTTAGAAGTTTCGGCAAAGAAATCATTTCCTTTATCGTCAACCACAATAAATGCCGGAAAATCTTGAACTTCAATCTTCCAGACTGCTTCCATACCTAATTCTTCATAATCAAGAACTTCTACCTTCTTGATGCAATCTTGGGCAAGGCGAGCAGCAGGGCCACCAACAGAGCCAAGATAGAAACCACCAAATTTCTTACAAGCCTCAGTAACTTGCTTTGAGCGATTTCCTTTTGCCAGCATAACTAGCGAACCACCAAGTGCTTGGAATTGTTCGACATAAGAATCCATTCGCCCAGCTGTAGTTGGGCCAAATGATCCGGATATATAGCCTTCGGGAGTCTTTGCCGGACCCGCGTAATAGACCGGATACTGTTTGAAATATTCTGGCATTGGCTTTCCTGAGTCAATCACCTCTTTTATTTTTGCATGGGCAAGATCGCGCGCCACAACCAAGGTTCCAGTTAGAGAAAGCCTTGTTTTTACAGGGTACTTAGAGAGTTCTTTATTGATCTCAGCCATCGGGCGATTCAATTCAATCCGAACCACGTTATCGTCGAGATGCTCATCTGTTGTCTCAGGTAAGAAGTGGGCTGGATCAGTCTCTAATTTCTCAATAAAGACGCCCTCTTTAGTGATCTTCGCTTTTGCTTGGCGATCGGCTGAACAAGAGACGGCGATTGAAATTGGAAGTGACGCACCGTGGCGAGGTAGGCGAATTACCCGTACATCGTGACAGAAGTATTTGCCACCGAATTGAGCGCCAATACCGAGCTTCTGGGTTAACTCAAAAACCTGCTTTTCTAGCTCCGGGTCGCGAAAAGCCCTTCCGGTTTTGGCATTTCCAGTAGTTGGTAGCGAATCTAAGTATCTGGTTGAGGCTAGCTTCGCTGTTTTCGCGGTGAATTCAGCGCTCGTTCCGCCAATCACGATTGCCAGGTGATAGGGAGGACAAGCGGCAGTTCCAAGGGAGCGCAACTTCTCTTCTAGCCAGATCAAGAAAGTCTTAGGGTTAAGGATTGCCTTTGTTTCTTGATAAAGAAATGACTTGTTGGCACTTCCGCCACCCTTTGCGATGAATAAGAAGTTGTATTCATCTGGGTGATCAAAGTCAGAGTAGATCTCAACTTGGGCGGGAAGATTATTTCCAGTGTTCTTCTCTTCCCACATCGTCACGGGAGCTAATTGTGAATACCGCAGATTTAACTTTGTAAATGCATCATAAACACCGCGTGAGATTGTTACCTCATCGCGCTCAGAGGTTAGAACTTGTTGCCCCTTCTTTCCCATGATGATTGCAGTTCCAGTGTCTTGGCACATGGGCAGGATTCCACCGGCTGAGATATTGGCATTCTTTAACAGATCAAGGGCTACGAATCGATCGTTAGGTGAGCTCTCTGGGTCTTTTAGGATCTTCGCTAACTGGGCTAAATGATCGCTTCTTAGATAATGCGAGATATCGTGCATAGCAACTTCAGTTAAATTGCGAATTGCTTCTGGGCTTACTTTTAAGAAGGTTCGACCATCCGCTTCAAAGGTAGATACGCCCTCTTTTGAAACTAATCGATACTCGGTCTCATCCTCACCAATCGGCAAGAGATCCTCATAGATGAATTCCGGCATTACTTTTCCTTCGAATTCTCTCTCGCTTCAACGCCACTTATTTTGCTTGCGGCCTCAAGTTTTGCCTTCGCGCCATCGAGCCACTCTTGGCAGATTGCTGCTAACTCTTCGCCCCGCTCCCAAAGTTTTAACGAATCCTCAAGACCAAGACCACCTGATTCAAGAGTTGCCACGACTTTAGCCAATTCATCACGCGCAGCTTCATAACTCATCTCGGCCATATTCGTAATCTACTCGCCTTTCATCGCGCGAGAGGTTGAATCACTCTCAACTTCGCCTGTGGCTGTTGCAATCGCCACACCTTCGGCAAGACGAAGTCTTAACCGTTCACCTTTATCGAGACTCTTAGGTGAGCGAAGGATTGAACCATCACTTCTTTGGACTACCGCATAACCGCGATCAAGCGTTGCTTGTGGTGAGAGCGTACGAACTCGCGCGATGAGATGAGTTAACTCTTCTGTTGATCGAATAAGTCGTGAATTGATTCCGGCAAATGAGCGTTGCATCAAGCCAACGACTTTGGTCATCTCTAATACGACTCGATCATTTATTTTTCGATCAGCCCGCTCTCTTAATTGTTTGATGCGTTCATATTCCTCTTTAATATCAGGAACTACTCGCTTTGCTGCATCTGTAGGTGTTGAGGCTCTTAAGTCCGCCACAAGGTCCAACAGTGGAGTATCTTGTTCGTGACCGATTGCGCTAACGATGGGCTTTTTGCAACTTGCCGCAAGGCGCACTAGTCCTTCATCGGAGAAGGGCAACAAATCTTCGAAGGAACCGCCACCGCGGGTAATGATGATGACATCAATTTCAGGGTCGGCATCGAGCTCTTTAAGGGCTGCAGATACTTGGATTACCGCATCCGCGCCTTGGACTGCGACTTCGCGGGTCTCGAATAGAACAGCTGGCCATCTACGTTTGGCATTCTCTTTCACATCTTTCTCAGCTGCACTAGCCCGGCCACAAATTAATCCAATCTTTCGCGGCAGAAAGGGAAGCGGCTTCTTACGCTCGGATGCGAATAAACCTTCGGCGGCGAGCATCTTCTTTAGCGCCTCAAGGCGCGCTAATAATTCACCAACGCCAACCTGGCGAATCTCTTTTGCATTTAACGAAAGCCGACCGGTTGGGGTGTAGAAATTCACTTTTGAGTTGATGACAACGCGGGCGTTATCAGTAAGTGGAGCAACTGCTTTAAAAACAGAGCGCGGACAGGTCACTTCTAAGTACATATCAACGCTGGGATCACGGAGGCGCATGTAAACTATTCCGGAACCAGCGCGATCATTTAGTTGAGCAATCTCACCTTCAACCCAGATTTGGCCAAGTCGATTAATGTAATCGCTAATTGCTTCTGAAACGACGCGTACCGGAACTGGCTTCTCCGCTGAAGTTTCGAGCATGGCGCGATACTAATAGGATGCGCGCATGACGAAGCGAGTTCTTCTAGCTGCGCCTCGCGGTTATTGCGCCGGAGTAGATCGCGCGGTTATTACCGTCGAAAAAGCGTTAGATCTCTATGGCGCCCCGGTCTATGTAAGAAAGCAGATTGTTCATAATAAACATGTTGTTGAATCCCTGGAAAAGAAGGGCGCAATATTTGTTGAGAATACCGATGAAATTCCTGAGGGGGCGCTAGTTGTCTTCTCGGCACATGGAGTTTCACCTCAAGTTCACCAAGAAGCTGCAACCCGCCAACTAAAAACAATTGATGCGACCTGTCCGCTCGTTACGAAGGTGCACCAAGAAGCACGTCGGTTTGCCGCAGATGACCTACAAATTCTCCTTATCGGCCATCATGGCCATGAAGAGGTCGAAGGCACCGCTGGTGAAGCCCCAGATCACATCAAATTAGTGGATGGGCTAGAGCAAGCGCGCAGTATTGAAATTGATCCAAATCGCCCAGTTGCCTGGCTCTCACAGACAACACTTAGCGTTGATGAAACACTAGACACGGTTAGAATTCTTAAAGAGCGTTTTCCAAATCTTCAAGATCCACCATCAGATGACATCTGTTACGCGACCCAGAATCGCCAAGTAGCAATAAAGCAGATCGCTCCCCAGACCGAGTTGGTACTTGTTGTGGGATCAACCAACTCTTCAAATTCAGTCCGCTTGGTAGAAGTAGCTAAGGAATACGGCGCAAAGGCGGCTTACCTAGTTGATTATGCAAGTGAGATAAAAGATGAATGGTTTGAGGGCGTTGAGACAATAGGTGTAACTAGCGGCGCCTCAGTCCCAGAGTTACTTGTTAAGGATCTCTTAGAAGTGCTAGCCCGCCGTGGTTTTAGCGATGTGCAAGAGGTAAGAGCGATGGAAGAGAGCCTCTTATTTGCCCTTCCACCAGAGTTACGGAAAGACCTAAAGGCTGCTGGAAAGTAGTTGCTTCCGCTCTTTGAAGTAATACCACCAACCAAATAACGATCCGCTAATTAAAAAGGGCGCAACGCTTGCAAGGCCCGTTATTAGATCAATCCCAATTCGAGTAAAGCTAAGTGAGATACCTCCAACGGTTGGAAGGAGCAAGAGAGTTGCGATGGCAAAGGCGATTGGTGGGTTTACTACTGCAACGTATGTAGTGCCTTTACGCCCGTAAATCAAAGCTCCGTAATAAGAAATCCAGATTGCAATACCAGTTATAAATCCGACATTAGAGCGGAAGAAGATTTCAACCAGTGCAACAAAACCAATCAGTGCGAATTGCAGAATCACTATTCCTGGTTTAGTTAAACCGGCGCCTTTGACTGGGCTCTTTATTGGTGGTTTGGGAAGGTTATTTGTCATCACTATCACTTTCATCAGAGTCATCAAGGTCAATATCTTCAGCCGCTAAATCCGGCGCCTCAAGCTCCTTTGGAGCAATAAGCCTTACCTCGTCATCAACATCTTCAATTGCTTTTAACTTACTTGAGGATGGGGCACCAAGCTTGACCATCTTTCGAGCTGGCTTTAGAACATTCTCTTCAGCGCTCTTAATTAGATCGTTAAAGGCTCGCTCTGTTGATTTAATGCGATCACCAAGGGTCTCGATCTTTGAATGTACTTTTCCGATTCGCTTTAATAATTCCCCAGCGAGATCAGTAATTTCTTGGGCGTTCTTTGCAAGGTCGCTACGGCTAAAGACATAGGCAACGGTGCGAAGAAGCGCCATCATCGTAGTTGGGGTGGCGATAGTTACATTCTTCTCGAAAGCTTTATGGAGCAGTTGTGGCTCAACATCAAGGGCCTCAGAGAGAATTGATTCAAAAGGCGCGAAAAGAACTACGTAATCAGGGGAGTTGCCCTTCTCTTGATAGCCCCGTTTTGCTAGTGCATTTACATGACCAAGCAGATCCTTCGCATGCTGTTGCATTAACTCTTTCCGCTTAATTGGATCTTTCTCAACGACCGCTTCAAGAAAGCGATCAAAGGGGAATTTGGAGTCGATAAAAATTTCACTTCCACCGGGGACAGAGATCTTTATATCTGGCTTTGAAATTTCAGTTCCAGTTGTTCGGTAATCCTGTTTAAAGAAGTGTTCGTTCTCTAGTAGCCCGGCATTTTCAAGGAGAGTTTCTAGTTGGGCTTCACCATATTTACCGCGAGTTTGGGAGTTAGATAGTGCGCCAGCAAGTTTTGTTGTCTCGCGGAGCAGATTCTCATTTCCAAGTCGCATTGTTTCGATTTGGGAGCGCATCTCACTTTCAGCCCGTGCGCGCTTTACTTCAGCTTCTTGCGCTTGGGTAGTTAGTTGGGTCATCCCAGTTGTAACAGCGCGAAGTTGTTCATTAAGAGTTGTTAAGCGAGCTTCTTCACGGCGAAGTTCTTCTAGTTGTGTATTAAGTATCGCTACCTTTCCCTTTTCTGCGTTTACACGTAGTGAGGCAAAGAGAAATCCGATAGCAAGGCCAATCGCCAAGCCGATGATGAGGAATATCGCACCGTTCATATGCCAATCGTGGCAGGAGGGACTGACATTGCCGGTTAGGCTCTACCCCTCGTGAGCCTTTCAATCGGAATCGTCGGCCTTCCAAATGTTGGAAAATCGACCCTCTTTAATGCGCTGACTAAGAACAATGTCCTCGCTGCGAATTACCCCTTCGCCACAATCGAGCCCAATGTCGGCGTCGTCGGCGTCCCAGATGAGCGTCTAAGAGTCCTAGCCAAAATCTTCAATTCTGAGCGGGTAATACCAGCCTCCGTCTCCTTCGTCGATATCGCCGGAATCGTAAAAGGGGCATCAGAAGGTGCTGGCCTTGGAAATAAGTTCCTTGCAAATATCCGCGAGAGCGATGCAATCTGTCAGGTAATTCGCGTCTTTAGCGATCCTGATGTTGTCCATGTCGATGGCTCGGTAAACCCATCTAGTGATATCGAGACGATCAATACCGAACTTCAATTAGCCGATCTCCAAACTATTGAAAAAGCGATTCCGCGGGTTGAGAAAGAGGCCCGCCAAAACAAAGAGCGCGCTGTATTTCTTGAGGCGATCAAAGCCGCAGAGAAAGTGTTAGCAGATGGCAAATTGCTATTCGGCTCAAATCTTGATCTCGAAGTTCTTAAAGAATTAGGACTTCTGACCGCAAAGCCTTTCTTATATGTCTTTAATGTCGATGCGGCTGAATTGGGCGATCTAGAACTAAGAAAGAAATTACAAGCGCTAGTTGCTCCGGCCGAAGCGATCTTTCTTGATGCTAAGACTGAGGCCGAACTTGCTGAGTTAGATGATGCTGAATCCTTGGAATTGCTCAAGTCAATTGGGCTAGAAGAGCCAGGTTTGAGTACCCTTGCTCGAGTCGGCTTCAATACCTTGGGGCTACAGACTTATCTAACGGCGGGTGAGAAGGAAGCTCGCGCTTGGACAATCCATAAGGGCGATACCGCTCCGATGGCCGCCGGAGTCATTCATACAGATTTTCAAAAAGGTTTTATCAAGGCAGAGATCATCTCTTTCGATGAGTTGGTCGCTGCCGGTTCGATGAGCGAAGCTCGCTCGCGCGGAAAGGTCCGCATGGAAGGAAAGGATTACGTAATGCAAGTTGGAGATGTTGTGGAGTTCCGATTTAATGTCTAAAAACCATTCAAAATCGACACATTTGGCCGGTCTTGCTGAGAAAGAGCGGGCCGAACTTCGCAATATCGCAATCATCGCCCACGTAGATCATGGCAAGACAACTTTGGTTGATGCGATGTTATGGCAATCCGGCGCCTTTGCGGCCCACAAGGAGCAATCTGAAACTCAAGATCGCGTTATGGATTCGATGGATCTTGAACGCGAAAAGGGAATTACGATTCTTGCGAAGAACACCGCCGTTAAGCGTGGCACAACAATCGTAAACATTATCGATACCCCAGGCCATGCTGACTTTGGTGGCGAAGTCGAGCGCGGACTTGAGATGGTTGATGGCGTTGCGCTTCTTGTTGATGCCTCTGAAGGTCCATTACCTCAAACTCGTTTCGTACTTCGCAAAGCGCTGCAAAAGAATCTTCCAGTTATTTTGATTATCAATAAAGTCGATCGCCCTGATGCGCGTATCGCAGCAGTTGTCGATGAGACCTATGAGTTGTTCTTAGATCTTGATGCAACTGAAGATCAAATTGATTTTCCAATTGTCTATACCTCAGCAAAAGCTGGCCGAGCATCGCTAAATCGTCCAAGTGATGGCGGTATGCCAGATACTGAAAATCTCGATGTACTTTTTGATGTAATTTTTAAAACGATTCCGGCGCCCAAGTTCCACGAAGGCGCGCCACTACAAGCACACGTCACAAATCTTGATTCATCCCCATACCTCGGTCGCCTCGCGCTCTGTCGCGTACATGAAGGCACAATTAAAAAAGGCCAGATGGTTACTTGGATGAAGACTGATGGCTCACAAGAGAAGGTGAAGATCTCAGAGTTAATGATGACCGAGGGCCTTGAGCGCATCCCCGTAACTCAAGCTGGCCCAGGCGACATAATCGCTGTTGCAGGTATTGAAACCATCACTCTAGGTGAGACCTTGGCTGACATTGAAAACGCTCATGCCCTGCCCTTAATCACAGTTGATGAGCCAAGTATTTCGATGACTATCGGTATAAATACCTCTCCTCTAGCTGGCCGAGTAGGTAAGAAATTGACCGCCCGCCTTGTCAAAAATCGCCTTGATAGCGAGCTTGTTGGAAATGTTTCACTTCGAGTATTAAATACCGAACGCCCAGATACTTGGGAAGTTCAAGGCCGCGGAGAATTACAACTAGCAGTTCTCGTAGAGATGATGCGCCGCGAAGGATTTGAGTTAACCGTTGGAAAGCCACAAGTAGTTACAAAGATGATTGATGGCAAATTAAATGAACCGATGGAGCGCCTCACGATTGATGCCCCAGAAGATTATCTAGGTGTAATCACCCAACTCATGGCGCTTCGTAAGGGACGTATGGAACAGATGGTCAATCATGGAACCGGTTGGATTCGAATGGATTTCAAAGTCCCATCCCGCGGATTAATTGGATTTAGAACTGAGTTCTTAACTGAGACTCGTGGTACCGGACTTTTGCACCATGTCTTTGATGGATATGAACCTTGGAACGGTGAACTTCGAACGCGACCAACGGGTTCTCTAGTTTCTGATCGCTCTGGAACTGCAACCTCATATGCAATCTTCGCGCTACAGGAGCGTGGCACAATTTTCTCTGAAGTTGGTTCGGATGTTTATGAGGGAATGGTGATTGGTGAGAATTCCCGTCCGGAAGATATGGATGTAAATATCGTGCGCGAGAAGAAGTTAACCAATATGCGCGCTGCCGGCTCTGATGAAAATGAGCGGCTCATCCCGCCGAAGATTTTGAATCTAGAACAAGCCCTTGAATATTGCCGCGAAGATGAGTGCGTTGAAGTAACCCCAATTAATGTGCGGATACGCAAAGTTGTTCTTGATCAAAATGAGCGCTCGCGACTTACCTCAAAGGCAAAGAAGGCGAATCAAGAGGGTTAAGTAAAAGGGCTAAGCCCAACACGCCGAAAAATCGCTCAAAAACGCTTATAAATAAGGCTTTGTCAGTGCTCGGTTGTTAAATCCTGCCAACTAAAGAAAACGGACTATCCAACGGGATAGATAAGCAGGAGGCACCGAAGATGAACCTACGAGAGCTGGCATTCCAACTTTCAGCAATTACCTTGATCGCAGATGCGGCAAAAGAGGCAAAGGATCGATTGCGACGTGAATTTGCCGAGGCCCTTGAAGAGGTCGGGGCTGATGCTGCCAAGGCAGTACTCGAGGGTGAAGAGATCGCGAAGGTCTCCTTAGTGCAACCAAAGAACTCGGCTGAGGTGCTTAGTGAAAAGGCGCTCGTTGAATGGGTAAAGAGCAATTGGGAGTACGAGATTGTTGAGTCGGTCCGTGATTCATTTAGAAAGCACATCCTTGACTCGGTTGAGAATGTGGATGGTAAGGCGATCTATCCAAGAACCGGCGAGGTTTTGGATTTCATTCATTTCAATACCCGCGATCCATACATCGCTACTCGATTCAAAGATGGCGGCCGCGAAGCTCTGCTTGGGGCATTTCGAGCGGGGGCGCTAAGTCCATCTGAAGTTATGGCCGAAGAGTTGTTGATGGCGGTGGGCCAATAGTGGGTTACTTCAATCTTGAACAATATGAACCGGTCGAGAATCGAATCCGTGCATTCTGGGCTAAATATCCCAATGGCCGCTTACTAACAGATCTCCAACGTACCGAACGCCCTGATGGTCGAATCGAATGGATCTGTAGAACTGAGGCTTACACAAATCTTGATGATGTCCGTCCGCAAGCAACTGGATTTGCAACTGAGATTGAAGGCACCTCTCCGGTAAATAGATCGAATGCGAGTGAGAATAGTGAAACCTCAAGTATCGGTCGTTGCCTTGCCAATCTTGGTTTTGCTGCGAAAGGAAGAAGGCCAAGTCGTGAAGAGATGAGTAAAGCTGCTCGGGGTGAGGCCAAAAAACCACTCACTAAAGGAGATTGGGAAGAGCTAATCACAAGACTTATGGCATGTGATGACTTAAGTAAGTTGAGCGCTTGGTCCGCACTTGCGGCAACTTTTGCGATGCCAGATGCAAAGCGAACTGAGTTATTGAAGGCTTTCAATTCTCATAAGGTGGCGCTTGCAAATAAGACTGTTAAGCGGGTTGAGGTCGCTTAGTAGGTCTTCATCTAGCGGATTGAGATGCTAGATGCGAGATGGTCGCTTATGCCGTGGTGGCTATGAATCTTTGGGATTACATCGTTAGCGCTTAACTCTTTGCTCATTATGTAGTCGAATTCAAGTGAGGGCTTCCACGATGGATAAGTAGGCCCTTTAACAAGGTCTTGCCAACCCGAGATTTTTGGAGCGAGCCCCCAAGGAAGATTGAAGTCACCAGTAATGAAATGAAGGCCATCTAGTTGCTCAACCCACTTTGTTATCTTCTTTAATTGGAGAACATTTTTGATGGGGACAAAGGAGAGATGGGTGGTTGTTACTGAGATTCCATTCTCTAACTCGGCAACTAAGGCCGATCTGGGTTCATCCGATACATAGATAAATCGGGGGCGTTTTTCGCCGGCAAGAAGTAGTGGCATTCCAAGAGGGGCCTTACCTAGATTGATTCGATGCCATTTCTTTACCGGAACTTTTGAGACTATGCCGATTCCATACATCTCTCGACTTGGCGGTGGATTTGAGTTATCAAAGATTAAATCTTCTTTTATGCCCTCCCATTTCTCACCCGGTGTTCCATACATAGATGGGGCAAAAGCCCAATGCTTTGCTCCAATTAACTCGGCAATCTCCTTGACCTGATTTCCATTTCCAGATCTACTCTGGTGTACGTCGACTTCTTGGATTGCAATCACATCGCTATTTATCTCTTGGGTTAGTGATTTCATGGCGCTATAGAGAGTCGCCCCGGAGTTGGGCGGGATCGCCATCGCATGTAAGAGATTCCAGGTCGTAATCGTGAAGCCGAAATGCATGCCCTGAAGGCTAGTCGGAAGGACTAGTAGGGTCGCCCCGTGCCTGAAGCTTCACCTTTCTTAATCCCACTTTCGTTGCCGCTTTCACGTAGCCAACTAGATCGAGCGGCGCATTTAAGGAGTGATCAAGGAGCCCTTGATGAGTTTTGGGCGAAGGGCAAGATCATTGATCTGCTCGGAGATAGATTTCGAATTGATGGAACAAAACTTGCGCTGCTTACAAGTGCTCAAGTTGATGAATTAGAAAAGCAGAGCGCGGAGATTGAGCGGTACTTCCTTGGCCTAGATTCCAACCAGGTCGCCTACTTTGTGGCTCACCGGGGCGATGCGCCTAGTGAATATCCAAGTGGCTATGAATCTCTTCGAACCATAGGAAAGTCATTAAGTGACCTAGAGATTGGGGCGGCGGTTCACGCCCTCGCACTATCACTCTGGCACCAATCCCATAGAAGGTGCGCAAAATGTGGGGCTGAAACCAAATCGACTCTGGGTGGATCGGTTCGAAAGTGCCTTTCCTGTGAAGCCGATCATCACCCACGTACCGACCCGGCTGTAATTGTTTTAGTTAAAGATAAGAGCGATCGAATTCTTCTTGGTAGGCAACGGGTCTGGCCGCCAAAGCGCTTCTCCACTTTTGCAGGTTTCGTTGAACCGGGAGAATCATTTGAACGAACTGTGATCCGCGAAGTTGCTGAGGAATGTGGCGGAAGTGTTGAGTCAATGCGCTATCTCGGTTCACAACCCTGGCCATTTCCAGCTTCTTTGATGATTGCTTTTGAAGCAACAATTACAAATCCAGATTCAGTGAAAGCAGATGGAGAAGAGATTGAAGAGATTATCTGGCTTGATCGAGATTCACTTAAGTCAAAAAATCAAAGTGAAGAGCTATTACTTCCACCTAAAATCTCAGTAGCAAGAGCGATGATTGAAAGTTGGTATGGAAATAGCGCTGATGTTGATCTCTCTGGTAAAGAAGCATGGCGCAATTAGCTGAAGATATTCTCGCTGCGCTTGATGATGAACAGCGCGCGGTGGCAACTGCAGTTCGCGGACCGGTATGTGTAATTGCTGGCGCCGGAACCGGTAAGACTCGGGCGATTACACATCGCTTGGCCTACGCAGTTGAGATTGGAATCGTTGATCCAAATCGGGTCCTTGCACTTACCTTTACGGCGCGCGCTGCCGGTGAGATGCGCGCTCGACTTCGCACGCTCGGGGTTGCGAGTATCGCCGCCCGAACATTTCACGCCGCCGCGCTTCGCCAATTGATGTACTTCTGGCCCCAAGCACTGGGGGGCCGTTTTCCTTCGTTATTAACTAGTAAGAGCGGTTTTCTCGGTGAGGCGATAAGCCGCGCTGGGATTTCAATTCCCAAGAGCCCCGCGCTACTTCGCGATTTATCCGGTGAGATCGAGTGGGCCAAAGTGATGCAGATCCCAAGTGATGAATATGTAAAGAGTATGGAGGAGGGTGGGCGAAAGATTCGTATCGGTAGCAAACTTCTAGCCCCCGATGTGGCCCGGGTCTATGAGGCTTACGAGAGCATCAAAAAACAAGAGCGCGCAATTGATTTTGAGGATGTCCTCTTACTTACCGTGGGAATGATGGAAGAAGAGCGTGAGATTAGGGAGCGAGTTCGCGACCAATACCGCTATTTCACCGTCGATGAATATCAAGATGTCTCGCCCCTACAACAGCGCTTACTAGATCTTTGGTTAGGAAAACGAGAAGAGATTTGTGTAGTTGGAGATCCAGCCCAGACCATTTATTCATTTGCTGGCGCAACTCCAGCTTTCTTACTTAACTTCACAAAGCGCTATCCAAACGCTGAAGTAATTCGCCTAAGCGCCGGTTACAGGTCTACCCCAGAAATTATCAATCTCGCAAACACGATTTTGCGAACCGGTGAGCTTGGCCATGATCTTGATGCAGTTAATGAACATGGCAATCAACCATCTAGTTCAAGTTTTGCAAGTGAATCAGCTGAGTTAAATGCGTTAGCTGAGAAAGTTGGAGCAACTATAAAAAGCGGAGTAAGTCCGCAAGCAATCGCAGTTCTTGCTCGAACTAATTCCCAGATTGAATCAATTGAGGCGGCGCTAAATCTTGCTGGAATCGAAAATCAGATTCGCACCTCGGAGCGATTCTTTGAGCGTGGCAATGTTAGAGAGATGATCTCTTTAATTAGAAGTGGCTCAGTTTTATCTGATCCTAAAGGGGATTGGCTCGGTGAACTTCGCGATCTCTTAAAGCAATATGGCGAGGGCGATAAATATGTGCGCGCCTTGATCCAATTAGCTCAAGAACTAGCTAATGATGGCGTCAACACGATGCGCGAATTTTTGAGAGAGCTTGAAGATCGCGCGGAACAGAACAACCCACCAGCACTTCCGGGCGTCACCCTCGCCACTTTGCATGGAGCAAAAGGGTTGGAGTGGGAGTGGGTCTTCATTCCTGGGGCCTCGGCTGCGAACCTGCCTTGGCCAAGCGCTCCCGTTGAGGAGGAGCGGCGCCTCTTTTATGTTGGCATCACGCGGGCAAAGAAATCGCTACTCATCTCCTATTCAGGAAGCCCAAGCCCATTTCTCACCGAGGCCGGGCTCGTCTCCGCGTAAATGCGGGACTTACAGGCGGGATTTGTAGGCGGGATTTGAGCCAAATAGCCCGCATTTAACTCGGTTGCGACCACTTGCTTTGATGTTTTACCCTTGCCGGATGCAGACCAGCAGAACTCATATGACGATGAACGCCTCACGCGCTCATCGCCGTTGGGCTACCCATTGGTCCGCAGTCTCTGGTTACAACTTCTATTTTGCAACCAAGAAGACAGCCGATGGATTCGGCACCTGGAGCTCTATCGAGTAAACCTCGATAAAGAGAAGCCAGGGGCCTCGAATCCAAAAGGATTCAGGCCCCTTTTTCTTTATCCGTTTACCAGATTGAGATTCATATAAATAGAAACCAACTAAACCGACAAGAGAGAAGATAAAAAAGGGAAGGCAGAGGTGAGAACGATGACAGTTCTCTTCAGCGAATTATTGGTACCAGGTTGGGCCGAGGGCGAAAACGCCAAGATCGGCTTGGATGCAGTCACCGGAATTTACGGCGACGAACAAGCATTCTCATTGCCCTGCCATAACTCAAGTCCAGAGATTTATTTCTCGGAGAAGAGCGATGAGATCGCGCTTGCTAAGTCTCTATGCGGTGGTTGCCCAGTAAAGCGCGAGTGCTTAAAGGGTGCGTTATCTCGTCAAGAACCGTGCGGCGTTTGGGGTGGTGAGCTCTTTGAAGAGGGCAAAGTCATCGCCCAGAAGAGAACGCCCGGTCGACCGAGGCTTAATCGAGAGTTAATCGGGGCTTAGGTAATTTAAATTAATTTAAGTGGGAGGGCGCAATCTCGGGAAACCAAGAGAGCGCCTCATCCCGGAAGTTTCCTTGGGCGCGTAGCTGGCAGAAAATTCCCGTTGTTCCAAGTGTTACTCGATGAATCAAAACATATTCCGGCGGCAGGTTTAATTGGAAGCCGATTTTCGCAGTTGGATTTCTCGGATCACCAACACGAGCGCTCTGATCTCGTAGCCACTCTCTCGTATATTCAAAGTATGGAGTGCGAAGCGGCTCAACTAGTGGAAGTAGATAATGAAGAACTAGTTGTGGGTCGACATCAACATCGGCGAGGATAAATCCATCCTCTTTAAAACCGTTATAGAGCGCCATCGCATCACCTTCGAGCGCATTGCGAAGTAAACGTTTGAAGGGTTCGGGGAATCCATCGGGCAATCTGTTGCATGCGCCAAAGTCCAAAACTCCGAGTCGACCATCGGCGAGTACTCTGAAATTTCCGGGATGTGGATCTGCGTGAAGTAATCCAGCGCGCATCGGAGCGGTGAAATGAAAGCGGGCCAATCTAATTCCGGCATTGTTTCGTGCGGCTTGATCGCCTTCTGCAATCACCTTTGCAAGCGGCGTTCCTTCTAACCACTCACTAACAAGGACGCGATCGGTTGCCATTACTACTTTTGGAATCGCGATGTCTGGATCGTTTTCATATGCGTTCCAACAAGCGCTTTGGGCCTCGGCCTCAAAACGGTAATCGACCTCTTCAATGATGCGCGCCTTTAATTCTTCTAGTAGTGGTTTCATCTCAAGACCAGGCATTACAAGTTGGAAGATCTTTGAGAATCTTTCAATCTGATTTAGATCAGAGATGAGGGCTTCAGAAGCGCCTGGATATTGAATCTTGACTGCGACTAGCCGGCCATCTTTCCAACGCGCTTTGTGAACTTGGCCAATTGATGCTGAGGCTGCTGGTTTATCTTCAAACTCTGCAAAGTTATCGCGCCAATCTTCACCGAGTTCTTTGGCAAGCACTTTATGGACAACTCGAGTTGGAAGAGGTGGCGCAGATTCTTGTAACTTAACTAGCGTCTCACGGTAAGGCTTAGCAATATCTTCCGGAAGAGCTGCTTCAAAGACGGAGAGGGCTTGGCCGAATTTCATCGCGCCGCCTTTTAGCTCACCTAAAACTTTAAAAACTTGCTCAGCTGTTTTTTCTTGTAGGTCGGCAAATGCAAATTGAGGGGATTGGCCAATTAATTGGCGACCAAAACCAAGTGCACCACGCCCAGCAACAGCGAGTGGGATGCTCGCCAACTTTGCGCTTCGAGTACTTGTTTTGCTTGGTATCTCATTTGCCACGGGTGAATTCTCCGTTAGTGGGCAGATTGGCGCGACTCCAAGTTAGCTCCAGTTACATCCGCAGCGCGGACTACGCTCCCAAGATGTGATTTGAGGCTCAAGGTAGTTGAGCATCGAGATCAGCATAGTTTTCTGATGAAGGTTTGAGCTTCCGGTATCCGCAACTCTCAATACCTCAAGTGCAATAAGGCTCGAGCCATAAGCAGCGAGGGTTGAGGCTAATTCACTCTTTTGAGCGCTCTGATTAGCGCTCTGTGAGCGTGTATTAAGTAAAGAATTAAAGGCTGGAAAGCCCAGTTCACTTTCGGCAATGAGCAAGCAGTTGTAGCAAGGGCCATTTCTTGGTTCAACGAATGGTCCGATTCTAAGTTCACCAGAGTTCTCGTAATCAGCAAAGATTTGTGGAATACCTAGTGCGAGCCAACTCTGTAATGATTCTGGGGAAGAGGCACCGATGGAGATAATTAAATCGGGTTTTCCACCCGAACCAAGCACTTCTGGGTAGAGCGAAACCTCTTCCTTCAGCGCAATTAATTTACGATTCTTATCAAAGCCAAGATCACTTCGCTTTAAGTATCCGCCGTTGATATCAGTCGGATTAACATCCGAACGCGTTGCAAGAGCACAATTATCAAAACCAGAAGAGATGAGATTTGCAAGGAGCGGAAATACGAGCCGACCTTTTCCGTGAATTTCAATGAAGAAAGCCCGCCGATTTAGCACTCGCTTGACTCCACCATCTAGTACTCCATTATCGAAAGCTATCCCTCGAGCTTCAATCTCAAAGCGAGTAAGAAAATTTTCCTGGGCGACGCTACGGAGTGAGAGTGAACCGACATCTTCACTTTGATTATCTTTGTACTGGTAACTCAGTTCGGTCGACTCGTTATCAATCAATTGCAAACCGCTAAGAGCAGCGATTAGGACTTTATGCTTTTCACAATCCAACTTTCCTTTCGCGAGCTGATTGAGCGCTGGTTCAATCTCGAGTGAGTCGAAGTAATCTGGGATAAGAAAGTTTCGAAATCTAGTTCCAATAAAGAGTTGGCGGTTTAAAGCGCTACGCCAGAACTTCACTCCGGCTTTAAGGCGTGGATTTACTGGGCGAGTCCTATTAATGAGGCTATCTCCTTTATCCAGAGAGCGGTAAGGAGGCGAAAACTTCTCTAATTAATGATTAGTCGCACGGGGTTTGTGTGAAAATTGTGGATTGATTTACGCGCTGTAATTGGAAGAGCAAATGAAGAGATAAAGAGGCACTGTTTTTTAGGGCGCTCAACCCGCAAAACGAAGAAGGCGGGGCGCCTTAGCGCCCCGCCTTCTCAACTACTAGGTTCTCTAGGCCTTGCCCAAGATTCGATTGACTGTGGTGTTGCATACGGGGCACTTGCCCTTCGCCATACGACGACCATTTTCCGAGACGTTGACCGTTCCTTCGAACTGGCGCTTCGCCTTGCACTTAACGCAGTAAGCCTCACCCTTATACGTCTCAGCCATTCTTTCCTCCGATTCTCACAGGTTCTTCTACCTGCGAATGCGATCAACCATACCCCCGGCTCACGCTCAAACCCTCGCGACTCGCGCCCAATGAGCGCGATTCCTTGGCGAATTGCGCCAATTAGACCTAAATAGTCCGATTTTCTGACGATTCTCTTAATCTATTGTGCCCGAATCAGCCGCGAGCCCCAGCCTCGTAACCTTCAAGATAGGCATTGGCAAGATCTGAGCGTTCGAAGCGAGCAAGCAGAGTTTCAAAGCGCTCGCTGTGATCTGGGATCTCAAGATGAATCAGCTCATGGACAAGAAGGTAATCGACAACATAATCCGGTGCGCCATTTAAACGCTCTGAGATTCGAATCGTCCGATCTTGTGTGGTGCATGAACCCCAACGCTCACTCATCGAGCGCCAGACGACGCTAACGGGAGTAACTTTAAAGTCGGGTAGGTAGCGCTCAAGAAGTTCCAACGCGCGAGCAAATAAATCGCTATCACTCATCTTCTCGCGGGCCTCGCGGGAGAGAATCTTCTCAACCATCTCTGGTATGACCTCTTGGATTTTTGAATTAGATAATCGAGCGGGAACTTGGATGACTATGGCGCCATGTTCACGGTAAGCGCTTATCGACCTGCGCCGGCGGGAGCTCTTTATTACCCGCACTTCAGCGCCACCTGCGATCTGGGTTGGAGGAATGCGTACCTCACTTGTTGATTTTGAGGCTTGGGCACGCACGGCCGGGAGGTTAGCCTCGAATAACTCATCTTGAATGAAGTTATCCACACGACCACCCCAATCTCACCAGTGCTGTCTCACTGGAGCACTTAATTGTTTCGTGAGCCTAATCCGAGAATTCGCCAATGAGTTGGAATGAGTGAGATGTCGCGCCAGATTTAAATGAAACTCTCGAGTTATGGATGAGCCTTTTTACATTTTTTGAGGTTGTGGGGAGTTGCTTACTTAACCTTCGATGTCGTACTTTGCGCCAACGAAGTCCTCGGATAACCGTTTCGTATCTGCAAGGGGAAGGCAGATAAGAAATTGTGCGCCCGGGGACTTCGCCTTTTTGATTAGAGCAATTGCTCAGAGTTATAAGAGTCTTAGAGAAAACTAAATCAATCCAGAGAGATCATCGGGAACGGTCCGGCTCTTTAAGAAGCCATCAGCATCACTTAGTTGGTCACCTCGTGGCAATAAAAGCGCCTCTTCCCAAATCTCATCTCTAGTTTTTACATCTCTTAACTCAACTACTTTCTCCCAGAAGGCGCTCGCCTCTCTTGTGCGACGAGGTGAGACTTCAAGGCCAACAAGAGAAGCAAATAGTTCTTGCGTTGGAGATTTAGTTGCCCGGCGCCGTTGTTGCGTCTCTCGAAGACGAATTAGCGAAGGCAATCGATCTTTAGCCGCGAGAGCAACAACCGAATCAATCCAGCCATCAATAAGTGCCAGCAGCGTCTCCAAATTCTCGAGCGCGATTCGTTGCGCTGGAGTTTCCTCCGGAGTAAATAGTCCGCCAGATAATGCAAGCGTTAAAGATTCTGGATTTGAAGGATCAAGTTGGCCCGAGTTCATTGCCTCTTGTGCCTGTTCGGTTATCGCGTTGATATCTACCCGAATTCCTTTACCGTAAGTGGCGATTGAGGTGCGAATGTAATCGCGAAGCCAAGGCGCGCTATGAAATAGGCGAGCTGCAGCAATCTCACGGAGAGCAAGATAAATCCGCACTTCATGCTCTTGAATATCTAGTCCAGCGCCCCAAATTGCGCAATTCTGTGGGATAAGTCCTGGGCGAATCTCTTTAGCGAGCGGAAGCGCAACATCATTTGATCCGGTAACTGTTGTTGAGAGGTTTCCAATTGTTTGGCCTAGTTGGCTACTAATTAGTGAACTCATAAAAGTCCCCATGATGGCAGCAAGAACAGGTTGTGGAATTTGCATGCCCGAGGCGCCACCACTAAATCCGGGAAGGTTTAAACCTTCAATCGCATTCTCACCGAAATTCTCACGCAACATAGATGACATCGCATCACTCATTCCCTCTACAAGAGGCTTTGCGATTTCTTCCCAACCCGCAAGTGTCGAATCAATCCAATCTCTACGACTTAATGCGCAGGTGTCTGGGATTGGAAGTGGTGGAAACACCGTCGCTTCATTGAGCCATAAATCTGCGATGTTTAACGCCTCTCGGGCCGAATTTAAATCAGAGAGAGAAACTGGTTGCTCACCATGTGCAGATAGAAATTTTCGTGAGATATCCCGGATCATTTCTTTAGAGAGTGATGCCGGAGTTTTCTGACCTGAGAGTGCCGCCATCAAGCCTTGTAAGTTCAAACCCATATTTGAGAATTGCTGAAAAATATCTCCAAAACTTCCAAATGGATTATTAGAGGGTTTCTTATCTTCTGGGTCGTTAGGGTCACCAGGAGGTGTAAATCCAAAGCCTGCCATTGCCCTAACCTTTCCGCAGTTAGATGAGAACTGCCTGAATTAATGACTAGATCGATCGATTAGATCGATCGACTGGATCAATTGCTGGAGTAACAAATGTGAATCGCGAAATCTTCCCAGAGCGCATCAAAGGGTGAAAACTCTTAGGCTTAGCCAGTGCCTGGACTTCTAAACTCTCAGCAAGTTCTGGAGTTCTTAGCTGAAAGTAAGGCCCCAATCTCAGCCCTTGTCTGGTGGATCATCCCAATCGTTGCCCTTGCTGGGGGCCTCGCCTATGCATATTGGGTGACCCGTTTGAAATCTAAATACGACCGAAATACCGCCCGCTCAGTTGGCAGATTCCGTAAGTTCCAAGAATCATTTAGGCAAGATAAATCGAGTCCGGATAAACCGAATGTTTAATTCAATCTCACCGCTTCGCTATCGCTGGCCTTTTGCGGCGAAGTTCTTCTTCTTTCTTCTCTCCATAGTGACTCTCGTTGCGCCAATTCCATATGTTTTTTTCAAACCGGGCGTTCCCGATAATGTCACCGGAAAATTAATTGAAATCAATGATGCTCCTTCTTACAAGCCAAATGGCAAGCTCTACATAACTTCGATTCTTGTAACCAACCCAAACTCACCAGTCTTTGGCGCGGAGACAATTTATAACTGGGCGATTGGTCCCCATGTTGTTCGCCCAAAAGAATCCATCTATCCACCGGTGATAAAGGGCAAGACGGTAGAGCGCGATTCAAGGGCCGAGATGGCAAGCTCAAAAGTCACAGCTACTGCTGCTGCACTCAATTATCTTGGTTACAAAATCGAGGAGATTTACTTCATCAGCGACATTAGGGATTACTCCGAAGGAGTTGGGAAATTCCGGCGGGGCGATCGAGTGCTAAGAGTTGATGGTGATGTAATCACTTCTTTTGAAACTATTCGCAATTCCTACGCTGACCGAAAAGTTGGTGATGAGATTGAAGTTGAAATTCAAAGAAATGTCGATGGCGCAGATAAAGTAATTAAGCACCGGGTCCGACTCGTGGCGAGCCAAGAACCGGGCGCTGAGCCGAACAAACCTGCGATTGGAATCCTCATTGGAACAACCGCAAAATTCCCAATTGATATCGACTTCAACATTAAGGGAGTTGGTGGCCCCAGCGCTGGTCTTATCTTTGCCGTCGGAGTAGTCGAGAAGATGACACCTGAGGATTTGCTCAGAGGAAGAAGCATTGCTGGAACGGGAACTATTACTCCGGATGGCAAAGTAGGCGGCATCGGCGGTATTGAAGAGAAGATGATCGGAGCCGCTCGAAAAGGCGCCACAAACTTCTTGGCGCCGCGGGCAAACTGTCCTGACATAAAGCATGTTCCAAAGGGTTTAAAGGTAATCCCGGTCTCAACTTTGCAGGAGGCTCTCACAGCTTTGAGAGCGCCCGATGACTTCAGATTCCCTACTTGTTAAACCTTGGCTAATCTCGCCCCATGGCATTTGGAGATAACCCAGACAATCCTTTCCGTAATTTAAAGTTCCCAAAGAGAAATCCAGGTGAGCGACGAAGAATCGGAGCTCTGCCTATAACGATTGCAGTCTTGACCGTCATCGCAGTCGTTTTAGTCTCCCTAAGTGGTTTCTATGTTGATTATCTCTGGTTCCGCTCTGTTGAATACAGCGAAGTCTGGACGAAACTCCTTACTACGCGAGCAGCGCTCTTTGCCATTTTTGGTCTACTCACTTCACTGCTTATCGTTTCCAACATTCTCATCGCATATAAGAAGCGCCCGATTTATGTTCCGCTAACAGTAGAGGCGGATAATCTTGAACGTTACCGGGCACAGATTGAGCCAATTAAGCGCGCTGCGATTATTGGTATCTCTCTTGCAATTTTCTACTTTGCCGGTAATGCAGGAGCGCGATTCTGGGAAGGTTGGATGCTCTATCGCAACGCAACCCCGGTTGGCGTTAACGATCCCCAATTCGGTCGCGATGCATCCTTCTTCATGTTTACTCTTCCTTTTTGGCAATCACTAGTTGGCTGGGGAATCTCAACTTTAATTTTGGCAACCATTACCGCAGCTGTTGTGCATTACATCTATGGTGGAATCCGCCCACAAGTTCGTGAAGATCGCACCACGGTGACTGCACGAGTTCAAATCTCGATCTTGCTCGGTTTAATCGTGGCGCTAAAGGCTGTTGCTTATTGGTTAGATCGTTTTGCACTTGCCACCTCAGATGAAGGCATCATTACTGGACTTACATTTACCGATGTAAATGCGGTTCTTCCTGCCAAATCCATCCTCACTGGAATTGCAGCAATCTGTTCCTTGCTCTTCTTTGCCAATATCTTCCGCCGTTCCTGGGTACTTCCTGCAGCAGGAACCGCTCTACTTGGCCTCTCCTCATTTTTAGTTGCGGGCGTCTACCCAGCTTTGATTCAACAGTTCCAAGTTAAACCAACCGAGTCATCCAAGGAAGCGCCTTACATTCAACGGAACATTGAAGCAACCAGACTTGCTTATGGTTTAGATAAAGTTGAAATTCGTGATTATCAAGCAACGCTAAATACAAGCGCTGGTCAGCTAGCTGATGATCAAGCAACGATTTCCAATATTCGTTTGATGGATCCAAATGTTCTCTCTTCCACCTTCCGCCAACTCCAACAGATCCGTCCTTATTACGCATTTAATGAGTCATTAGATGTTGATCGGTATGAAGTCGATGGCCAGATGCGCGATATGGTCGTCGCGGTCCGCGAGTTAAATGTTGAAGGAAATCCAAATCGAAATTGGATTAATGATCATCTGGTTTACACGCATGGCTTTGGTTTCGTCAGCGCTTATGGAAATGCCCAGGAAACTGATGGCAAGCCGGTCTTCTCTATGGGTGACATCCCTTCTAAGGGCAAGCTCGGTGAATACCAGCCACGAATCTATTTTGGCGAGAACAATCCGGAGTACTCAATCGTTGGAGCTCTAAAGGGTAACGATCCGGTTGAGTTCGACTACCCAGATGATGCTTCACCAAATGGCCAGAAGAATTACACCTATACCGGCAAGGGTGGAGTTCCGATGGGCTCACTCTTCTCACGTCTACTTTTTGCAATTCATTACCAAGAGCAACGCATCCTTCTTACTGATCTAATCAATGATGAATCCAAGATTATTTTTAATCGCGTCCCGCGCGAGCGCGTTGCCAAAGTAGCTCCTTGGCTAAAGCTTGATGGCGATCCATATCCTGCGATTGTCGATAACAAAGTGGTCTGGATGCTTGATGGCTACACCACAAGCTCAGGTTTTCCATACTCGCGAACTGTTGATATCTCAGGCGCAACGACTGATGCTCTAAATATCAATAACAATCCATTAACAGCGGTACCAAATTCGACCATTAACTACATTCGAAATTCCGTCAAGGCAACTGTCGACGCCTACGATGGAACGGTAACGCTTTATGCATGGGATGAAAACGATCCAGTATTAAAGACTTGGATGAAAGCATTTCCTGGCGTTGTTAAGCCAAAGTCTGAGATGAGCGATGCTCTAATCTCACATGTTCGTTACCCAGAAGATATATTCCGAGTGCAGCGAGATGTTCTTTCGCTCTATCACGTGAATAATGCAAATGCTTTCTACGGCGGACAAGATTTCTGGCGCGTACCACGTGATCCATCAACTCTCGGAGCCAATGCTGGCTCGCAACCTCCTTACTACTATACCTTGCAACTTCCTGGGGAGAAGCAAGCGATTTTCTCGCTCACAACTCCATTTGTTCCTCGAGGTGGTCGTGAGAATTTAACTGCCTTCGCAGTTGTTAATTCCGATCCCGGTGAAAATTATGGAAAGTTCACAGTCTTGCAACTTCAGCGCTCTACAAATATTGCTGGACCTTCGCAAGTAGCTTCTAACTTTGAGGCAAATCCAACCGTTGCACTCTCACTTTCCTTGCTCCGTCAAGGCGGATCAGATGTTGTTCTTGGAAACCTACTTACTCTGCCTGTAGGTGGTGGACTTCTCTACGTCCAACCAGTCTATGTTCGCGCAACTGCGAATGCTGCTGCATATCCGCTATTACAGAAAGTTTTGGTTTCCTTCGGCGAGAAGATTGGTTTTGATGACACCTTAAGTGGCGCGCTAAATCAAGTCTTTGGTGGCGATAGTGGTACTTCTGCAAATACACCTTCAAGTGGTGGTGCTAGTGGTGGAACTTCAACGCCAGCGCAGGGAGATTTAGCTCAGGCACTTGCAAGTGCACAACGCGCACTTGCTGATGCACAGGCAGCTCTCGCAAAAGGTGACTTCGCTGCATATGGACAAGCCCAAGATCGACTAAAGGCTGCGATTGAAGCTGCAGTATCAGCACAAAATCGTCGCTGATTTTGGTCTTTTGATTACGAACCTCTAAAGTTCGGGGTTCCGACGCGGGGTGGAGCAGCTCGGTAGCTCGCTGGGCTCATAACCCAGAGGTCGTAGGTTCAAATCCTGCCCCCGCTACTATAAAAAAAGCGCCCGTTGCTGGGCGCTTTCTTAATTTAAGAGCTAAATAATTACTCTTTAGTTTCCTTCGACTTCTTCTTTGAATCTGACATACGACCGGCATGCGCAACTGCAGCTGGATCCAACTTAGATTTGATCAAACTAGCTACAGTTGAAACGAGAAGTATTGAGCCTATAACTGCAAGTGAGAAGTTTGTTGAGATCTTAGGGACTGAGCCAAACTCTTGATAGACCCAGAGCATGATCAACTTGATTCCGATAAAGACAAGTATGAAAGAGAGGCCAAGTGAGAAATAGATCAACTTTTGAACCAAGTTCTTCATCAAGAAGTAAAGAGCTCGTAGACCTAAGAGTGCAAAAGCATTTGCCGCAAATACTAGGTATGGTTCTTGCGTAACGCCGAAGGTGGCTGGGATTGAGTCAAGGGCAAAGAGCAAGTCAGTCGCGCCAATTGCAATCATCACCAGTAAGAGTGGGGTAGCAAAACGCTTCCCATTTTCCTTAATAAATAGCTTTGTGCCGTGGTATTGATCGGTGAAGGAGAATCTCTTCTGAGCTAAATTAACTATCGGATTTTCGCTTAAGTCCGGATCCTCATTCCAATGTTGCATCAACTTAATACCGGTCCATAGAAGAATTGCACCAAAAATTACAAATGTGAAGGCAAAAGCTTCTAGCGCTGCAGCGCCAATTGCGATGAAGATTGCCCGCATGATTAGTGCGAGAACGATTCCAACCATCAAGACTCTTTGGTGATAAATCGTGGGAACGGCGAAGTTGGCCAAGATGATTATGAATACAAAGAGGTTATCCATGGAGAGCGATTTCTCGACTATGTAGGCCGCGAAATATTCTTTACCGAATTGATCACCGTAATCTGACCAGACCCAGACTCCAAAACCAATCGCAACAGCTATATAGAAAATCGACCAGAACGTTGCCTCTTTGAAAGAGACATCATGTGGTTTGCGAGTGGAGGTTAGAAGGTCAAATAAAAGAAGTCCGAGGATAAAAGCTACAGTGATTAACCAGATTGAAATCGTTATACTCACGCGTGGAGCGTAGTGGTACGGCTAATGCGAAGCGAATTCAAAACGACAAAAAGACTTGAAAGTGCCATAGCGGCGCCGGCATACATCGGACTTAGCGCACCGAAAGCAGCAATTGGTATACCGAAAACGTTATATATAAAGGCCCAACCCAAATTACTCTTGATTATTCTCAGTGTTCTCTTAGATAAATTGATTGAATCAATCGCGGCTAATAGTGATGGACGCATTAAGGTGATATCCGCTGCAGCTTGAGCGGTATCAGTTCCAGTGCCCATTGCCATACTCAAATCAGCAGCTGCAAGTGCGGCCGCATCATTTATGCCATCGCCAATCATCAATACTTTCTTACCCTGGCTTTGAAGTTCTTTGATCTTCGCAATCTTTTCCTCCGGAGATGCTTTAAAAATCAGCCTCTCCTCAGGTATTCCAACAGAGCGCGCTATCTCTCGTGCTGCACCCTCGTTATCTCCCGTTACGAGCCAGGTATCAATATTAGATTCCATAAATTCTGAGATAGCTCGGGGGCTATCTGTTCTCAAAGTGTCGCCCACTTCAAAAGCTGCCACCGCAATTCCGTCAATCGCAACGAGTGAAATTGAATTTCCACTACTTCTCCCACTCGTAATAACCCGCTCGATTTCCGCTGGGAAATCCAGCGTTGCTCGTCGAATAGATTCAGGCGTGCCCATCAGAACTGGTAGCGCACCGGCGTTAAATTTGAGGCGAGCCGCTACACCTTGGCCTGGAGTCTCTAGATACTCGCTCATTGCAAGCGTTGCCGAAGTCTTAGTTCTTGATTCGGTTGCGATTGCAGCCGCTACTGGGTGATTACTTGAACTTGCGATAGTTGTAAGTGCGGATTGTAATTCTGCATCAGTGATTATTAACTTGGAGCTCGGCACGATTGCGCGTTCTTGCACCTTCATAGCGCCGGTTGTGAGCGTGCCAGTTTTATCAAATACAACCGTATCAATCTTGGGTGCAATCTCTAGAACCGAGACCTTACGCATAATAATTCCGCTATTTGCGCCTTTACCTGAGGCGACTAAGAGCGCAACTGGGGTAGCAAGTCCGAGCGCACAAGGGCATGCGATTACTAATACCGCTACTGCAGCTGAGATTGAAGGTGCGATCTCGTTACCAAGCACCAACCATGAGCCAAGTGTGGCAATCGCAATTAAAAGTACGATCGGGACAAATACGCCACTAATGCGATCTGCCAATCTTTGAATCGGCGCCTTCTCAGCTTGTGCGGTAAGAACCATCTTTGTGATTCGAGCTAACTCAGTATCACTTCCAATTCGCTTAGCCTCGAGGACCAAACGCCCACCTTGGTTGATTGCTCCTGCAATAACACTTGAACCAACCTGCACCTCAACTGGAAGTGATTCGCCCGTAAGAAGTGAGTTATCAACGCTGCTTGAACCTTCAACAACAATTCCATCTGTTGGGAATCGTTCGCCGGGGCGAACAACGCATCTATCTCCGACAACGAGATTTTCAATCGGCGCTAGAACTTCTTCGCCGCCACGAAGAATTCTTATCTCGCGTGGATTAAGCGAAAGCAAGTGATTTAGCGCAGAACCTGCACGTCTCTTTGCAATTGATTCTAAGTATCTACCGAAAATGATGAAGGTAACTACTGCGGCTGCAACTTCAGCATAGATTTCACCGGCACCAGTCGAGTTGGCATAAATAGACCATGTAAATGCAACTAATGAACCAAGAGAAATCAAATTGTCCATTGTTGGATGTAGAACATTTCGAATCGCCGCTCGGTGAATTGGCCAGGCAAGCAATAGAACTACCGGCGCGCTAAGTCCAATTACCAACCAACCAGTCGGTGAATAGAGTGGTTCGGGAATCGAGAGAGTTTTGAGTAAATCCAAAATGTATGTATCAACTTCTGCGTGCAGCTGGTGAAACATTGAAAGTGCAATTACCGGAAGAGTTAAGAGAAGTGAAAGAAGAACTCTCCAGCCAAGGCCCCTTGTATTCGAGAAACTCTCACTCTCATCGGTGCGAAGCTTTGCGTTGTAGCCGGCCAACTTAACGGCATCGACCAAAGTCTTGGTTGTAGTTCCTTTAGGTACAAGGATGTGGGCGGTCTCAGTTGCTAAGTTAACGGTCGCCTTTGCTCCCGCAACCTTGTTAAGTGAGCGTTCCACCGTTGAAACACAGGATGAACAGGTCATCCCTTCGATATCTAAATCAATCTGTTCTAGATCAATTTGCTTTCGATCCACCCGTTCGCCATCCATTAGTTGGAGCCGGTCTTAATCGAATCTGGATTGATTGAATCTAGAAATATCGGATGGAGAGCGCTATTAGCGGAGATACCGCTCTTTCCAAAGGGACCTTGGTTACCTTCAAGATCCGAGAAGACTCCACCGGCTTCTTCCACAATGATGGCAAGGGGCACCATGTCCCATAGCGCAAGTGCAGGCTCAGCAGCGATATCTACAGCGCCTTCTGCGACCAACATATGTGACCAGAAATCTCCGATACCGCGCACTCGCCAGACTTTTTCGAGAAAATTCAAATAGCTATTTTTTCGATCGCCCCAACCAGCAAGGTCTGAGAAGGAGAGCGAGGCATCTTTAAGATTTGTGACCTTAGATGTGTGAATTTGGGTAGCAATACCGCCATTAACTTCAGTAAATGCACCAAAGTTTTTCGCTGCGTACCATCTGCGAAATAGGGCAGGGGCGCTAACGATTCCCGCTAGAACTCGATCAACACCGCTTTCATCGCGATGAACTAGTCCAATCAAAGTGGCCCAAATTGGAACACCGCGAAGAAAGTTCTTCGTTCCATCAATCGGATCAATTACCCAATACCGAGAGTTGGGAGCAATCACATCGGGCCTACCAAACTCTTCGCCGACAACAAGGTCTGTGCTTCGCTCGCTCTTTAGTATTTCGCGAATCTTTACCTCTACCGCACGATCGGCATCAGTCACAGGGGTTAAATCTGGTTTGGTTTCAATCTTTAAATCTTGCGCGCTATAGCGATCAAGTGAAATCGCATCGCTCTCATCGGCAAGGCGCTTCATCAATTCGATATCGCTATTTATATCTCCAGGATAGGCGCGCATAGCCTTAGGTTATAGGTTGCGAACTTGCCGCGAGGATTCGCCGGAGCCCCGCTATGCGATGGCTCACTCGCGGATCGCTAACGCTGGAATTTAAGGCACAACTTGGCTCATCGTGAGAGCAGCGCTTGGGACAGCTCGCCACAATCGAAGCCAGCTCTTCAAATGCGCCAATAACTCGGGAACGATCAACATGCTCTAATCCAAATGAACGTACGCCCGGCGTATCAATAATCCAGCCACCGTTTTCAAATTGCAGCGCATAAGCACTTGAAGAAGTGTGTCTACCTTTTCCGGTCGCAATATTTACATCACCAGTTAAACGCGCCTCACTTCCAAGCAGAGCGTTAAAGAGCGTTGATTTTCCAACACCAGAATGTCCGATTAGAACTGACTTCTTTGAAGACAATTTCGCGCGAAGTTCACTTAAATCAGAATTAGCTTTTACAGCGGTCTTATAAGTTGCGACTTCAAGATCGCCATAAGCCGATAGAAATTCAGTTGGATCACTTAAGTCGCATTTGGTAACAACAATAATGGGTTTGATTCCTTGATCGTAGGCAACAACTAAGCAACGATCTACAAAGCCAAGTCGCGGTGTTGGATCAGCAGCTGCGATAACAATCACGAGTTGGTCAACATTTGCTGCGACTACCTTTTCAAATGCACCGGCATCATCAACTGTGCGGGAGAGAAAATTCTTACGTGGCTCAACTTCAACTGCACGCGCCAGCGATCCGGACGCACCGGTTACATCGCCATCTAATCGAATCGAATCACCAACTACGACCGCGTTTTTTCCTAACTCACGCGCCTTCATCGCCGTTATCTCTAAGCCGTTATCAAGAATGCAGGTAATTCGCCCACGATCGACCGTTGTTACAAATGCGATCGGGCTATTTGAATAATCAGGACGATCTTTGCTCCGCCTTGGTTTTGAGCGGGGCGCTCTTACTCTTGCATCACTTTCGTCATAGCGACGATTTCGGCTACTCATCTAAAGGTGGCGCTCCAGAGTCCAGGAAAATCAGGGAGCGTCTTCCTTGTTGTCTCAATGTTCTCAATTACCAACCCAGGTAACGCCAAACCAATGATCGCGCCGGCTGTTGCCATGCGATGGTCCTCATAGGTACGAAATAGATTTTCATTCGCATTTAACTTCAATTTGGCGGGCTCGATACGAAGTGCACCTTCTTCCTCAGTCACTTTTCCGCCGAGCGCGTTGATCTCATTTGCTAGCGCTTTTAAGCGATCAGTTTCATGTAACCGAAGATGCCCAATCCCTTTTAGATGAGAAGGGCTGTTTGCAAGAGCTGCGAGCGCTGCGATTGAGGGAGTTAATTCACCCTCATCACGAAGATCAATCTCAATTCCGCGGATTTCACCAGTGCCAGAAACTTTTAATCCGCGCATATCTTTACTCTCAACAAATTCAATCCTCGCTCCCATCGAGGTAAAAATCTCTCGAAGTCGATCACCAGGCTGGGTTGTCACCTTTGGCCAATCGCGAATAATGACCGAGCCACCACAAATCATCGGCGCTGCCATAAATGGTGCGGCATTTGAAAGATCCGGTTCTATTACAAGTTCTCTACCCTTTAGGTTTCCCGCCTTAACGCTCCATGTTTGCGAATTATTTTTTGAGCTAACTTCTACTTTGGCGCCGAAATCTCGGAGCATCGCGAGCGTCATATCAATATGAGGCTGGGAGGGAAGTGAGGTTGATGAGTTACGAAGCGTTAGCCCATCTCGCATTCGACTTCCCGCTAAAAGAAGTGCGGATAAGAATTGACTTGATTTACTTGCATCAACTGCAATCTCGCCACCAGAAATTAAGCCTGAGCCATTAATCAAAAGCGGAAGCGAATAACGATTCTTATGATCAATCAATACGCCCAAATCTTCAAGCGCCTTTATTAGTGGACCGAGAGGGCGCTCATGTGAACGTGGGTCACCATCAAAGTTGATCAATCCCTTAGCTAGCGCTGCTATGGGGAGCATAAATCGCATCACCGTTCCGGCATTGCCAACATCAATAGATGCTGGACCAAAGAGCGGAGCTGGCGTTACTTCCCAAACCTCTTCGCCACTGTCGTTATTCGTTTCAGTAATACCTATGCCAAGTGCGCGCAGCGCCTTAGCCATCAACTCCGTATCGCGGGAGTGAAGTGGCCTAATTAACCTTGAAGGTGAATCAGCGAGTGCGGCGAGAATCAAGGCCCGATTCATCACAGATTTAGAGCCGGGGATAGTAATGGTGGCGTTAAGTTCCTTAGAACTACTTGGCGCATTCCATTTACTTACTTGCGATTGATTCACTAGCGGAGTCTATCCGGGGATAGATTAGAGCCGTGTGCGGTCGCTTTGCGCTCTCTGCGATGCTTACAGATATCGCTGAGGAATTCTCAACACTTGAAAGTTCAGATTCTCCGTGGAATCTTCCAGTTGATTGGAATATAAAACCAACTCAAGATATCTACATCATCAAAGCAGGCGAAAATCAAGGCCGGCGAATTGATGTAGTTAGTTGGGGCTTAATTGCACCTTGGAGCAAAAATGGAGTAGAAGCGCAGCGCTCCCAATCGCAAGCAATCAACGCCCGCTTTGAATCAGTTCACGAGAAGCCAACATTTAAAAGAGCCTTCACAACTTCGCGCTGCCTTGTTCCGGCCTCGGGTTATTACGAGTGGGCAACCGAACTCGGACGATATAAGAGTAAGCAACCAGTTTTTATTTCGCGGGCAGATTCACATTTACTTGCATTTACCGGAATCTATAGTTCATGGAGTTCACCAGAAGGAGTAATTAGAAAGAGTGCTGCAATTATCACCCGCCCAGCATTTGGCGATTTAGCAAAAGTGCATGATCGAATGCCACTTTTTCTCCCTCGCGAAAGGTGGGATGAATGGCTCGATCCGGGCAATAATGAGATGGAATATCTCCGCTCTCTTATGGATGTTAGTAAGCCTGATGAAGGGCTTAGATATTGGCCAGTTAGAACCCTTGTGAATTCAATTAGAAATAATGGCGCTGAGTTGATTGAGCCGTTGGAACTCGGGGAGCCAGAGACTCTCTTCTAGCGATAATCTATTCATGTGCCTAGTAAGCCCAAGAATGAGAAACCCGAGCTAACGGTTAGTGAACCGGCTGCGGGTGGGGCGCTAGTTCGCGTCGATCGCGAAAAAGAATCGGCAGCAGAGCGCTCTAAGCGATTTGAACGCGATGCGCTTCAATATATGAATCAACTCTATGCAGCAGCACTTCGCTATACCCGTAACCCTGATGATGCACATGATCTTGTGCAAGATACTTATGCAAAGGCTTACACCTCATTTCACCAATTTGAGCCTGGTACAAATTTAAAAGCCTGGCTCTATCGGGTACTAACAACAACATTTATAAATACTTATCGGAAAGATCAACGCCGTCCCCAGACTTCAGATAATGAGGCTGAGGATTGGCAATTGGCCGAAGCGGCTTCACATACGAGCGATCTAGGAAAATCGGCAGAAGATGTTGCACTTGAGAACTTGCCTGATAGCGATATCAAGCGAGCGCTCCATGAAATCCCAGAAGAGTTCCGCATCGCCGTTTATTTGGCCGATGTTGAGGGCTTCTCCTACAAGGAAATCGCAGATATCGTCGATGTTCCAGCGGGAACTGTCATGTCACGACTCCATCGGGGAAGAAAACAGCTCCGGGAGAAGTTGACCGAGTATGCCCGCGAGCTTGGATATGTGAAGGGGGGCAACTGATGAACTCGATCTCATGTTCGGCATGCGGGGAGTGGCTAATCCCCTTTATCGATAATCAGATTGAAGACTCTGCTGTCTTCAACGCTATAGCCTTCCATCTTCAGGATTGCGCAAATTGTCGCGAACAGTTAGAGATTGAACGGCGCACAATTACGGTAATACGCGCTCTCCTTACCCGCTCCTGCTGCGAGACCGCCCCCGTGACCTTGCAAGAACAGATCGCACATGAGTTACATCGCCTTGAGTTAGAACAACTTGCTGGCTTCACTCAGACTGAAATTATTCGCAGCTATCGACGAACCGAGATAACAATTGATGGCGAAACCCAGATAGAGATCGAGACTTCGCACGAAATTCGACGGGACTTTCCACAAATTTAGATCTGATTTACATTACTCGCGGGTGAATTCTCCTTCATGTCGCCTTGCTGCCGCGATTACTCGATAGGTGATTGGCAAGAGAATTACCTCGAATAGCGTCTTATAGAGGTACCCGGTCGCAAGGTAGTTTAGAAACTCCTGGAAGTTCAATCGACCGAGTGATGCAATTAATGTGAAAGCCAAAGTGTCTACAAATTCTCCAATAATGGTAGAGCCAATTAAGCGAGTCCATAACTTATTACCGTATTTCTTACCGACTGTCTTCTCTTTAATCCAGGTGAGAGTCCAAGCATTTGAAAGTTGGCCGAGTATGAATGCAATGACGCTTGCTGCAACTATTTGAGGTACAAAGCCAAGAATGGATTCGAAAGCCGCTTGATTCTCCCAACCCTCTGCCGCAGGTGAGATTTGAATCAACCAGAAAGTAAAACCAGCTAAAATTCCCAGCCCAAATCCGGTGTAGATGACGCGTCGAGCCGCTTTAAAGCCATAGACCTCTGTAATCACATCACCGAGGATGTAGGTGAGGGGAAACAAGAAAGCGCCACCGTCGGTCTTTATTGGGCCAAAGTCAATGAATTTAGTGGCGCCAATATTTGAGATGAGCAAGAGTGAACAGAAAACTGCAGCAAGTATCGGATACCAGCTACGTAAGTTATTAGAAGTTGAGAAATTTGAACTCATCAACTCAAAAGATACCGGAGTTTAGCTAGTGGAACCCCTAGATTTACGGCTATGAAGAGCGAGTCATTAATCGGAGCAGTTGGTATCTCCCAAATGTCAGTCCGCCCCGGTGATACCGCCCTTGCTCATGGCAGCGGAGATATGCCGATTCTCTCAAGTAGCTTTCTTCTGGTTTTGATGGAGAGCGCTTGTAACTCGGCGCTTGCAGAGTTCTTGGAAAATGGCGAATCAACAGTGCTAACTGATATCGATATTGAAATTCATGAACCAGTTGGGATTGGAACCGAAGTTCAAGGCTCTGCAACCTGTATCGCCTTTGAAGATGGCGTGCTTACTTTTGCCTGCGAAATTCATGACGGCCCGCGCCTCGTTGCCGCGTCCATGATGCGAAGAAGCGTTGTCGAGCGAATTTCATTCCTAGCGCGGACAGCTGCTTTAACGATTATGTCCCAACAAGAGTCGCAATAACTTCACTGGGACTAAACGAATGTACGCCGTGATATTCCGCTCCGTGAGAACTACCCATTCAGAAGAGCTATATCAAGAACATTCGGAGAAGATGGAAAGCCTTGTGAAAACTATGAAGGGCTACATAAGTCACCACAGCCAACGAGATGCCATTTCAAGAGAAGGTGTGACTATCTCCTATTTTGATTCACTAGAAGCAATTAAAGCTTGGCGCGATCATCCCGATCACAAGGCAACCCAAGAGTTGGGCAGAACGCACTTCTATGAGCATTATGAAGTAAAAGTCGTAAAGGTTGAGCGCGAATATGAGTGGAGGTCTTAAATGGAATTCATAGTTGTGGGACTAGCAATAATGTTGATTCTTCTAGTTGCCAAGAATGGCTCTAGTAAGCGGGTCAGCAAGCCCAAGAGCGTTGACCCCAAGGACGATGACACTATTTATGGCTAGTTACTGCTAGAACTACCTGGACTTCGTTCGTTTCTTTTTCGGTTTTGCCTTAGAGGGTTTAGATTTTCGTTTGGCGTTACCTTTTTTTACTACTCTCTTTGGCTTGGATTTATCGAGAGTTGCATCAATCTCACTTCTCAGGTTCATCATCTGAACCTGAGAATCCGTAGAGCGCACCGAAGACACGGAAGGTTCAAAATCTTCGAATTTCGGCTTCAAATCTGATTTCCGGCGCAGAATAAGGAACATGAGTAGAGCTCCCAAAAGCAATCCTATAAGTCCCCATGTCAAGGAACTTTGTTTACTTATTTCCTCAGAGAAGCTTTCGATCTCGAGTGAGTTTAATTCTGTTCCACTTCCATCTATCGACAAGAGTGCATTTTCTGAGACATTTACTGCATTCTTATAGCTTCGAGCTGCATCATTCTGGGCGCTGACATAGTTACCCACATATAACACTTGATCACGAGCCTTCGAGAAATTTATTTGTGCGAGTTGAAGTTCAAACTTTGCTCCATCGACCTGCCACTTAGCTTGCTCCAAACTATTTGAGGCTTTTGCTAAATCCTCAGTAAGGGCCTCTACCCGCTCTTTGGCCTTCGCGTAACTCTTTTTCTCTTCGTCTGTTTCCTTATTTACCGTCTTGAAGATTGCTTTTATTGTATTTCCAAGGGTCGTAATAGCGGAAGATAAAGCGCTTTTAATTGAATTAAAAATTTTCTCTCGCCTCGATAACTCTTCTTCGGCTTCATCCAACTTCTCTTTTGCCGCTTGGACTTTCTTTCGCGCCTCTTCAAGCTTGTCTAATTGATCTCCTGAACTGTTTTTCGCTTCATCTGCTTTCTTCTGCGAAGTTGTTGCACCGGCTTTAGTCGTTGCCGACTGAGTCTTGGCCTTCTCTTTAAGAGCAGAAATTTTCGAAGCAGCCGCCGCCTTTGCCTTCGCAGCCGCCGCCTTAGCTTTTGCTTGTTCTACCTCTAACTTCTTCTTCGCCTCGGCTGCTGCTTTTTCTGCCGCCGCCTTTTGAATCGCAGCTTTAGCGGCCGCTTCCTTTAGGGCTTGTGCTTGTTGTTCTGCGAGCGCAATGGCTTTCTTAGCAGATTCTTCTGCTGCCGCTTTATCGGCGACTGATTTTGCGGCCACATCAACTGCAGATGCAGCAGAATTTGCCGCATCGGCTGCTTGTGATGCAGCCTGCTGGGCCATAGCAACAACGCTATTTAGTGCCGTAAGTGCAGTTTTCGCTGCCTCAGCGGAGTCTCCACCAGCAGCTGCAGCTTTTGTTAGAGCATCGGCCGCACCTCTCAGCGCTTCTTCCTTGGCCGCTGCAGCCGCAGCGGCAGCTTGAGCTTGTAACTCATTTGCCTGGGCTGCACGGAGCTCTGCTTCCTTTTTTTCTACTTCAGCTGCCTTCTGCTTTGCCTCATTTTCAAGTTTTGTTCGCTCGGCGGATGCAGCAGCTGCTTCCGAAAGTAATTTCGCTTGAGCATCAGCCTCGGACTTTGCTTTCGCTTCTGCTTCTTTCACTTTTGCTTCTGCGGCTTGTTTTTCCGCTTCGCGTTTTTTCTGCGCGTCAGCAGCCGCATTGGCGTCCGCTGCAGCTTTGTCAGCTGCAGCTTTTGCCGCATTAGCCGATTCCGTCGCCGCTTTCGCCTGACTTGTTGCCGCTACCGCTTTTGCCTCAGCCGCCTGCCACGCAGCTCGAAGTTCTTCAAGCGTTGCGTATTCAACTTGCGGCCTCTCAATTGTTAAAAATCCAGAGCCGTCGTTTTCGAGAGAACTCCTCTCCGTAGTTATCGGCGCACCAATAAAAGGTCTTCCACCTGCGGCGATATAAGCACTTCTCGCTGAATCGGCCTCATTAGAAGCCGCTTGCGCTTGCTGTGCTGCCGCTTGAGCCGCTTGTGCGGCGGCAGCTTGAGCCGCTGCAGCTTGCGCCTGTGTTGCTGCAAGTCGATCTGCTTCGGCTTTAGCCGCAGCAATCTGTGCTTCCAATTGCACTCGTTGGGCCTCGAAAGCCTTTTGCGCTTCCTCCGCAGCCTTCTTTGCTTCTGCCGCTTTAGCTTCCTGTTCCTTCGCAGCCGCTTCTTTCGCTGCAATCTCCGCCGTTAATTTTGCTTGCTCTTCGGCTAACTTCGCAGCCGCTTCTTGTGCTGCCTTTTGTGCTGCGGCAAATTCTGCTTCCTTCTTCGCCTTCTCTGCCGATGCTGCTGCTCGCTCTGCCTCGACCTTTGCCGCCGCGTCTGCCGCAGCTTTTGCTTCAGCCGCCGCCTTATCAGCTGCTGCTTTAATGTTTCCGGCCGCAATTTCAGCCGCAATCGCATCAGCCTTAGCTTTTTCCTGATCAGCAAGAAGTTTTGCGGCATCAGCTTTAGCTTTCTCTTCTGCTGCCTTTGCCTCGGCAGCAACCTTCGCTGATTCAGCCGCCGCTTTCTCTTCAGCAATTTTCTTGGCCGCCTCCTGGGCTGCAAGAACTGCAGGATCTAGACAGTCAGGAAGATCTGGTGGATAAGCCGCAGGACCTCGGCACACTTCTGCGAGGAGGGACAGATTAGGTGCGCTTTGAAGCGCCGAGAAGAGGAATGCTAAAAACAGTAAGAGTGGAGCCCACTTACTTTTCATTTTGGACTAGATTTTATTTCTGTCGCGCATCAACTCTTCTTTAAATCTCTTTCCTTTGACGAATACAAACTCATCCTCGTTGAGTCGGTCTACTTCAGCCTTCGAAGGAGCATATCTCGTGTCACGCTCGCTTGAATTAAGCGGATCATAAGGTTTACCGCTGTAGCCGTAATACTTTGGATATCCATATTTGTAACCGTATTCGTATTCCATCGCATCCTCAGGAATCTTATTGAGGATAACTCCAAGAACTAACGCCCCAACCCCTCGAATTGCATCGCGAGCGCCCTCAAAATGAGGGATCTTCGTTGAGCCTGCATGCGAAACTAAAATTGCACCATCAGTTTGCGCCGCAGCGATAGCTGCATCCGTAATCGGCAATAGCGGTGGGCAGTCAATAATTATGTAATCAAATTTTGCCTTCAAGATATTCATCAACTCTCTAAAGCGACCGGACTCCAATAACTCAGCTGGATTCGGTGGAATACGACCAGAAGTGAGGACCTGAAGGTCGATCTCGGGATGCTTTCTCAGGTGTTTTTTAACATTGATCCAAGTCAATTTCGTGGGTGAACTTAGTAACTCACTAAGTCCAATCACCTTGGAGGCGAACTCAAGGTAAATGGGGACTTTTGGTCGCCGTAAATCTGCTTCCACCAAGAGTACTTTCTCACCAGATTGCGTAAGCGAAATTGCGATATTGATTGCAGAAGTTGTCTTTCCTTCATCTGGAAGGGCAGATGTGATTACAATTGATTTTGGATTTACTCCTGGGTTCGCATGCTTTAAATTGGTACGTAAAGTTCTAAAGGCCTCTGTGCGAGCCGCATATCTTCCAATTTGAGTAATTAGTGGCTTTTCATCTGCATTCTGATCAAAACCAATCGCTGCGAGCAACGGAATTTCACCTAAATCATCTTCACTCTTAACCGTGTTATCAAGCAGCTTTCGTAAGCTTGCGACACCAAAACCCAACCCAAATCCGAGCATCAAACCTAGAAGATAGTTAACTGTTTTCTTTGGTGATGCTGGCGCGCTTGGCGGAACGGCAAACTTCGCAATTGAGACCTTAATGGGTGATTCAGTATCAATCTCTTGTAATTCAAGGCTTTTTACTGTGAGGCCAAATTGTTGAGCTACAGCATTTGCAATGCGAGCCGCTCGCTTTGGATTTGTGTCAGATACCGTTAATGAGATTAGAACGGTATCAAGTGGGGCCGAAGCAGTTATGTTCTTGGAAAGTTCTTCAGCGCTCATTTTCAATTTCAATTCTTCGACCACTGGACTTAAATTCACAGGGCTGTTAATTATCT
>Ga0194119_10000355_pt1 | contig 89651 bp, 78 predicted proteins | sample TA2MahC100mmetaG_FD_148620 | JGI IMG/M metagenome (GOLD analysis project Ga0194119, IMG submission 148620) | Freshwater microbial communities from Lake Tanganyika, Tanzania - TA2015018 Mahale Deep Cast 100m | ecosystem: Environmental > Aquatic > Freshwater > Lake | place: Tanzania: Lake... | reverse complement strand
GCAAAATCGCGATCAGATACAGCATCAATGCTGTTACGCACAATTCCATCAAAGCCCAGATTCTTCGCTGTTTTTTCAGGAGCGAGTGGAAGTGAACTTCCGGCGAGAGCGCCCGCGCCAAGTGGCGAGAGATTTGTTCGCGCATACCAATCCTTGATTCGGTCTAAATCGCGCTCCAAGGCCGATGAGTGTTTTGCTAATTCGTGGCCAAAAGAGATCGGTTGCGCGTGTTGAAGATGAGTAAAACCTGGAGCGACGGCATCAACATATTCACTCGATTTATCAAGAAGGGCCTTGCTTAGATTTCCAAGTTGGTTAGCAATCTCCAACATGTGATCCATTAAGTAGAGCTTGAAATCAGTGGCAACTTGATCGTTGCGGGATCTACCGGCGCGAATTGCGCCACCTAGGTCACCCAACTTCTCCTTTAACCCCCGCTCTAAAGCCGAGTGGACATCCTCATCGCTTGCAGTCGGAGCAAATTTGCCGCTCTTTACTTCCTTAAGGAGTTGAGCCAAGGCGCCGAGAAGTTTTGAAGCGGTTTTTGCATCAATCAACTTTCCAGCTTTAAGAACTTGAACGTGCGCCATTGAACTCACTAGGTCATATGGCGCGAGTCGCCAATCGAATTGCACGCTACGAGAGAGTGCAAAGACTGCATCGTTAGTTTTGGAATCAAATCTTCCGCCCCATAGTGCCATTAGTGCGCCACCTTTCGCTTCCGTGCATCAGTATTCATCAGATACATTCGCAATTCGCGTTCTAAAGATTTACCGCCTGTCGCGCTTCTTGAAACCACAAGTACGGTGTCATCCCCTGCAATCGTTCCAATTATGTTGGGTAGTTCTCCGAGACTCGAGGCTCGATCAAGAGTACTTGCGAGAAGTTGGGCTCCCCCGGCTGGAGTTTTAACAACTACAAGATTTCCGCTTGCAACCATGCTCAGCACCAACTCGTCTGAGGCCTTTGAAAATCTCGACCTATTTTCACTTGTGTCAGAGAGGAATTGGTAGCGCAATTCACCACTTCCATCCCGGCCACGAACAGCTCCGACTTCTTCAAGATCACGGCTCGCTGTTGCTTGAGTGACATCAATACCTTCATCTGCAAGGAGATCAACCAAATCATGTTGCGAGTGAATCAGTCCCTGGTTTACATATGAGATTACAAGTGCCCTGCGCGCATTTGTGGAGAGCGCCGATTTCCTAGCCATCGTAAACCTCCTCACAAGCATCTGCGAAAGCGCGAGCAAAACTTATGATCTGTTTCTCAGTAATTATGTAAGCTGGAGCAATTCTTATGATCTCCTCACTTGTGGCATTAACTAAGAAACCGCGCTTAGCTAGTTCGCTCGTAAGCACTTTGGCTTTGCCATCGCGAACCTTGATTCCAATTAGTAGACCTCGACCGCGAGCTTCAATTACGCCATTTATTGGCGAAATGAGGTTTCTAATCAAGGCACCTTTTGAAGCATTAAGAGCTAGATAGCTATTTCTCTTTATCTCATTAATTACGACATTTGCGGCAGCACAAGCAATCGGATTGCCGCCAAAAGTTGTCCCATGCATACCAGCTTGAAAGAGAGAGGCTGATTTGCCTAGTGCAATCATCGCACCTAACGGAAGACCGCCACCAAGGCCTTTAGCAATTGTGATGACATCCGGAGTAATTCCCTCATGTTCAAAACCAAACCAAGTACCCGTTCTTCCCATCCCAGTTTGAACGCAATCAAGAACTAGTAGCGCCCCCGTCTTATCGCAGATTTCGCGCGCTGCTTTCAAATATCCAGAAGGTGGCATGACAACGCCGGCCTCGCCCATGATTGGTTCGATAATCACCATCGCGGTTCGACTATTTACCTTGCGCGCAAGTGCTTTGGCATCGCCGTAAGGAACATGCACAATGCGTTTAATTAGAGGCTTAAATGGATCGCGTTTTGCAGGTTGTCCGGTAAGTGAGAGCGCTCCAATCGTTCGCCCATGGAAGGCGCCCAGCGTTGCAACTACTCGAGATCTACCGGTTAGACGTGAGAGTTTGAGCGCGGCCTCATTGGCTTCCGCTCCAGAGTTACAAAAGAAGACGCGCGCGCTCTTGTCGCCGCAGATATCTATCAACCTTTCGGCCAGCGCCAGACCTTGATTATGACTATAGAAGTTAGAGACATGGCTTAGCTCTTTCGCCTGCTTCGTTATTGCCGTAGCAATCTTGGGGTGATTATGTCCCAGTAGATTCGTAGCGATTCCACCTAGTAGATCTAAATATTTCTTGCCATCACTATCTACGACTTCTAGACCTTTCCCCTTAACAAGTGAGATAGAAGGCGTTCCATAATTCGCCTGCATCGCGTTATCCCAACGCTTTGCTTCGCTGGCATTTGATTGCTTCACGCTCTTACCCATGTTCCACCCTTTCCAGCTAGCGCGTCATGAAAAGCTTCTAAAGACTTGCCATCAATCACACGTACAGATTTTGCCCCTGACTTAACGGCATTTATCGTCGCAGAAACTTTAGGAACCATCCCATCTGCAAATTGCAGCTTCGATAGTTCTGCAATCGAAATCTCATTTATCAGAGAGCCCCGGTCTGGCCAATTTCTGTAGATACCAGGTACATCAGTCATAAAGAGCATCTCATCTGCACCTAAAGCTCCGGCAATCGCGCCCGCCGCCAAATCGGCGTTGACGTTCAAGGCCTTGCCCTCTAAATCATTGGAGACTGGTGCCACTACAGGTAGAAATCCAGATCCAATCAGCGAATTTAAAATCTCGGGATTGACTTTCGTTACTTCACCCACAAGACCAAGTGCGCCGCCATCTTTTAGTTTTACTTCAAGTAACTTTGCATCACTTCCTGTGATTCCCACCGCCGGCAAACCAACGGCAGATAAAGAGCGGACGACCGAGCGCAAAACGGTTCCCGTCAGAACTGATTCGACCACTTTCATAACGGCGGGAGTGGTGATGCGAAAACCGCCCTTAAATTCACTTTCGATATTTTCTACTTTCAACTGAGCATCGATGTGTGGTCCCCCGCCATGAACCACTACAAATTTCTTCCCACTCTTCCAGAGCGCAGCAAGCTCGCCCATCCACTTGGGGTCGCTATCCATGGCATGGCCACCAAATTTAATTACAATCATGTCGAGTAGGCCGAGTTCTCGTGGACGTATTCTGCTGTTAGATCATTTGTGAGAATCGTTGCGCTGGCGGTTCCCACATGAAGATCAATCACAATATCAATCCGCTCACCCTTCATATCCACTAAATCCCGGTCAGCACCTGGAGCGCTCGCCTTGCAGAGTAGAACGCCATTAAGTTCGACATCAATATTTTGTGGATCAATCACAGCCTTAGTTGTTCCAAGAGCAGCAAGAATCCTGCCCCAATTTGGATCCTCACCATGCAAGCCGCACTTTAGAAGGTTATTTCTCGCACAAGCACGACCGATTTCAACGGCATCACGTTCACTCTTTGCATTCTTTGTTGTTATGGAAATTATTTTTGAATGCCCTTCGGCATCGGCAATTAATTGATAGGCGAGGCTCTCACAAACTTTCGTTAGCGCACTTCTTAATTCCTCATCGGTGGGTTCGAATTCAGATGCTCCAGAGGCCATGAAGAGGACGGTGTCGTTTGTGGAGGTACAGCCATCAGAATCAATTCGATTAAATGTCATCTCACAAACTTCTTCAAAGATTAGCTCGGCTTTTCGTGCATCTACCTTCGCATCGGTCATCACAACCGAGAGCATCGTCGCAAGGGCTGGCGCCAACATTCCTGCGCCTTTTGCGATTCCGCTAATCTCAAATCCGGAACCCTCATAGTGTGAAATTTTGGGAATCGAGTCGGTAGTCATTATCGCTTCTGCGGCATCTTCAATCTTTGGACCCTGTAGTTGGGCAAAGGCGTTTTCAATACCGACTACTAATTTTTCCATCGGCAACCTTGTGCCAATTAGCCCAGTTGAACAGATTGCAATATCGCCCGCCGAGTCGCCCAACAAGGCCGCGACCTTCTCAGCGCTTGCATGGGTGTCGGCGAAACCATCCGGACCAGTGCACGCATTTGCGCCACCGCTGTTTAAGAGCACTGCTCGAACTTGATTGTCCTTCACTACCTGGCGCGACCAAATCACAGGCGCAGCCACTACTTGATTAGTGGTGAAGACTGCGCAACCAAATTTCTGTGGGCCCTCATTCACGATTAAGGCAACATCTTTCTTGCCACTGCTCTTCAATCCTGCGACTACTCCAGCTGCCCGAAAGCCTTTTGGCAATCGCGCTCTAGTTGAATTGGGCTCGATATTCATTGTCAGATACTCACTGTCCGATCCCCATTGCCGAAAGCCCAAGGTTTTCCTCTTGGCCAGTCATCAGGTTTGCGTTTTGTATCGCCTGACCAGCCGCTCCTTTCCCTAAATTATCTATAGCTACCGATGCAACTAGCCTTGAAGTATGTGAGTCGAGGGCAATTTGAAGCTGGACACCATTTGAACCAATCAGCGATGAAGTTTCAGGCAAGCTACCTTTTGTTAAGAGTTTTACAAATTTTTCATCTTTATATGCTGACTCGTATAGCTCGCGTAGCTTCCCCTCTGGGGCTGAACTCTTTGCCGTGACTGTTGCCAAGATTCCCCTTGGCATAGGCGCCAAAATCGGCGTGAATGAGATCTTTACTTCTCCCCCAGAAATAGCACTGAGGCTCTCTTCGATTTCAGGGGTATGTTGGTGAACTCCGCCAAATTTGTAAGAGGTCAGAGAATTCATTACCTCACTTGCGCTTAAATTCACTTTGCCGCTTCTGCCAGCACCGGTAGTGCCGCTAGCAGCAACTACAACAATGTCGGTCGCTTCAACGACTCCTGCTTTTACTGCTGGAGCAACAGCTAACGCGATCGAAGTCGCATAGCAGCCCGGGTTTGCAACTCTTGAAGCGCTTTGAATTTTGATCCGCTGACCTAGTAATTCAGGAAGGCCATAAACCCAGGTACCGGCATGGCTACCTCCATAGTATTTCTCCCAGCTAGTACGGCTCTTTAGACGAAAGTCAGCGCCCAAATCGACAACTTTTACCTTTTCATCGATTCCGTTAACGAGCGCTGCAGATTCTCCATGTGGCAGGGCAAGAAAAACTAAATCGCATTTGTTGATTTCATCAGGTGAAGTCTTAGAAAATGTTTGACCGCTGTAATCGGTTAAGTGGGCGTGAATTGAGGTGATTGCTTCGCCCGCATTTGAACCCGCCGCAATATAGGAAGGCTCAAACTTAGGGTGATCTGAAAGTAGACGCAGTAGCTCCCCGCCGGCATAGCCGCTTGCCCCAACGATTCCAACCCGCATGGGGCTAGGATAACCGTGAATGTATAAATATGCAATTCTATGTTTATTTATGCGCTAACTACGGATTTGCGCTCCGCATTCTTTTGCTGCCCTTGCGCCGGCTCGCTCACGTAAGGCAGAAACTTCATCTCCGGTTAGCGTTCGATCCGGCGCTCGGAAGGTAAGAGTGAAGGCGAGTGAGACCTGCTTTTCGCCGCTCTTCTGGAATCGATCAAAGAGAGCCACACTCTCCAACAATTCTCCGGCGCCTAGTCGTAAAGATTGCGCGACTTTAGCGGCCGAGATGCTCTCATCCACAAACATCGAAATATCTTGAATTGCAGCCGGCATCGGTATTACGGCTCTGCTAACGATCGGTTGTCTAACTGGTATCGCATCTAAGACAAGTGCGAAAAATACGGTGCGCTCTGGGAGGCCCAGCGCTGCAGTTATCCGAGGATGAATCTCTCCGGCATGAGCTATTGGTTTTCCATCAACCTGAAACTCGGCACACCTGCCCGGATGCCAAGGAGCAAGTTCAACTGAACTAATTTCAAATCCCCCAGTTATCTCTTCTAGCAATTCAGTCGTGATTGCAACAGCATCCTGCCAATCAGCGCTTCGACCCTTACCCCACCAACCGAAAAGCTCGGCCTCCCCGGCAATAACGCCACCAATATGAAGTGATTGGAAGGGCACGCTCGCGTAAAGCTCTTTAACTTGTGCTGCAGACGGGCGCTTGGAAGTTGAGAGGTTGGTAGCTTTTTCTAATTTCTTTATATCTCTAAAAATTAAACCGCTTTCGAAGAGAGCGACAGATTTTGCGCCCCGTGCAAAATTTCGCGCTGCTGTCTCTAGTAAACCTGGAGAGAGATGGGTGCGAAGGAGTGGGCTTTGATCTGAGATTGGATTTGCAATCTTAAATGTCTTGGCCCGATCGCCGGTGAATCCGAATAGCTCCATCTGGGTCTGGTTTACAAAAGGATAGTTATGAACTTCGGTGAAGCCCTTAAATGCCAAAGCTAAGGAGAGTGACCGACGACGAATTTGTAGCGGCGTTAGTCCCGTTTTGCCTGACTTTGGAATCTTTACCAAAGGCAATGTCGAAGGAATCCGCTCGTATCCATAGAAGCGGGCAACTTCTTCAGCAAAATCAGAGATATGAAGCAAGTCGCGTCGCCACGAAGGTGAAGTTATCTTCCACTTCTTTCCACTCTTTACGATCTTGCAGCCAACTGCGGTGAGAGCTTTCGTGATCTCCGTAGGAGAATAGGTCGTTCCAATAAGTGCGGAGATTTCATCGGGTGAAATAGTCGAGATAGTTGGCTTTGGAGCTAAACCTTTCGCCGACGTCCCGTGATATTTCGCTCCCCCAAATTCAATAAGTAAAAGCGCGGCTCGAGCTGATGCGAGTTCGGCAAGAGTTGGATCAACCCCTCTTTCAAATCGACGAGAAGCCTCCGAGGAGAGAATGTGGCGCCGTGAATTCTGTGCGATTGCAACGGGATTGAAGTGGGCTGCTTCTAGCGCGATTCGAGAAGTGCTTTCAGATACCTCACTATCAAGACCGCCCATCGTCCCCGCGAGAGCGAGCGGTTTCTTTTCATCGGCGATCAAGAGATCCTCTGCGCTTAATTTTCGCTCTTGATTGTCAAGAGTTTTCAAACTCTTGAATTTACCTGCTCGTTGAACTTTTAACTTTCCTTCAATCTTCTCGGCATCGAAAGCATGTAGTGGTTGCCCAAGTTCGAGCATCACATAATTTGTAATATCAACAGCAAGAGAGATGGGGCGCATGCCGGCCTGAGAAAGTCGGCGTGACATCCAACTCGGGGTTAATGCGCTTGGATTAAGTCCACTCAATGAGCGCAAGAAGATTAAGCTCGCGCCATCCTTATCCTTAATCTCAGCTACAGTAATTTTTCCGCTCTTCTTTGACTTAACTAACTTTGCAAAAAGAGTCTTGCGATCAACATCCTTAAAGGACAAGCCCAGCGCCATGGCAAGTTCGCGAGCTGCTCCATGTACTGACATCGCATAACCGCGATCAGGGTTCACGGCGATATCGATGATCGGATCGTTTGCAGCTAAAGCTTCTAGCGCATCGCTTCCAACCTTAAACTTGCTACCTAGAACGATGATGCCGCTGTGATCCTCACCAAGGCCCAATTCTCGGCTCGAACAAATCATTCCGTTGCTCACTCGGCCATAAGTTTCGCGAGCTGAAATCGCAAAGTCCCCTGGGAGAACTGCCCCGGGTAGCGCTACAACAACCTGATCTCCTACGCTGAAATTGCTTGCGCCACAAATAACAAAGCGGGTCTCTTTTTCTCCAAGATCTAGGCCCACATATCTGATGGGTTTGCGAAGTCCAGTTAGCTCTTCAATTGACTGCACCGTCCCAACTTTGAGCGGGCCCTTAATCTTCTCTGCTGGGTTAATTACTTCTTCAACTTCAAAGCCTACTTTTACAAATGCTGCGACAGCGCTCTCGACCTTAAATCCCTTTGGAAAGGTGATGAATTCTGCGAGCCAGGAAAGTGGAAGTTTCATCGCGTTCCGGTTCCAAATTGTCTAGAGAAACGAAGATCTCCCTCAACGATGTCATGCATATCGGTAATTCCATTGCGCACCATAAGAGTTCGCTCTAACCCCATACCAAATGCAAATCCCGTATAGATTTTTGAATCAATGCCGCACGCCTCTAGAACTTTATGGTTGACCATTCCACAACCGCCCCATTCAACCCAACGGCCGTTATAGAAGAAATCGACTTCTGCACTTGGCTCGGTAAAGGGAAAGAATGAAGGGCGAATTCTCGTCGTGACATCAGGACCAAATATTCGAGCGGCAAAGAGATCAAGAGTGCCCTTTAGATCAGCCATAGTGATTCCCTTATCAATCACTAGACCTTCAACTTGGTTGAAGACAGGAGTGTGCGTGGCATCGAGCTCATCAGAACGGTAAGTGCGACCGGGGCAGATCACGTAAATTGGAGGTTCATTCTCTAACATTGTGCGAACTTGGACCGGCGAAGTGTGAGTTCTAAGAACTAAACCGGCATCTAAGGGTTCGATAAAGAATGTGTCCTGCATTGACCTTGCCGGATGATCTTGTGGAATATTTAGCGCATCGAAATTCAACCAACTAGATTCAAGTTCAGGTCCTTCAGCAACCTGATAACCAAGTCCTACAAATAAATCTTCAATCTCATGGCGCAAGGATGTAAGTGGATGTAGCGCTCCCTTGTGTCTGCGATTTACCGGCAGCGTGACATCTACTTTTTCCTCGACCAGCGCCTTTGTATCTCGAGCAAGAATCAAGTCACGTTCGCGGTCATCGAACGCCTGGTTGATGTTGGCGCGGGCGGTGCCGATTAACTTTCCGGTCGTGGCTCGCTGCTCCATCGATACCTGGCCCAAACTCTGATTTGCCTTCGCAATCGGCGATCTATCACCTACATGTGCAATCTTTATCTCTTTTAACTCATCCAAATTCTTAGCTTCCGAAATAGCTTTGAGGGCTTGCGCCTTTATAGCCTCAATTTCGGCCGGCTCAATACTTATTGGGGCGGATGACACCTGTGAATTCTACTAATTAAGCCTGCGAAAGAGCGGTTATTTATCAGCGTTTGATACCGCATACATGACTACTGAGGCAGCGGTCGCCAAATTCAAGCTCTCTGCTTTTCCACTCATCGGGATTGAAACGGTAGATGCGCCAAGAACTTTCTCTACATCATTCGGCAAGCCGCGTGCTTCATTTCCAAAGACCCAGATTGAGGGCTTTCCTGACGCCGATTTAGCTGCTCTTTGGAGGATCTCATCGCCATCTGCTTTGGTTGTAAAGATTGAGGCGTTTATTGATTCGGAGAAAGATTTGATATCTGAGGTAGAAACTTCTTCAACGACTTTAATCTCAAAGATGGATCCGGCCGTGGATCTAATTACCTTCGGGCTATAGATGTCGACCGAGTTATCGGAGAAGATCACGGCATCAAAGCCAAATGCATCTGCAGCGCGAATTACCGTGCCAGCATTTCCTGGATCTTGAATCTGCCAGAAGTAAGCAATCTTCGCGCCAGGAATTTTTGAAATATCACTAAGGGATGTCCGATGTAATTTGGCGAGCGCGAGGACACCTTGCGGGGTAACGGTATCGGTCATTGCCTTCATTACCTGCTCGGAGACTTCGATTAGATTGTCATGAACAAATGAACCAAGTCGCTCAAGATTTCCTTGGGTGTAATAAATGGATTCGATAGTTACATTTTTTGAATCTAGCGCTGCTTTTACATTTGTCGGACCTTCAACTACAAATTGGGAACGTTCGCGCCGCTCTTTTACGCCCCTAGAACCGAAAAGAGCCTTCACCGCCTCGACATGAGGCGAATGAAGGCTGGTAATCATTGGATTTTTTAGGAGACCTTTACATGCTTCTTTGCGACTTCAACGAGTGCGGCAAATGCTTTTGGATCATTTGTCGCAAGATCTGAGAGCAGACGGCGGTCAACTTCGATGCCGGCTGACTTAAGACCTTGGATAAGACGGTTATAAGTGATTCCGTTCTGACGAGCTGCAGCATTGATTCGGGTAATCCAAAGCTGGCGGAAATCACCTTTCTTATCTTTGCGATCGTTGAAGGCATAGATCATCGAGTGGGTGACTTGCTCTTTCGCCTTTGTGAATAGGCGTGAACGCTGACCGCGATATCCGCTGGCGCGCTCTAATACTGTGCGGCGCTTCTTAGCCGCGTGTACTCCGCGTTTTACTCTAGCCATTTCGCACCCCTTACTTCATTCCAAGCAGGCGCTTGGCTGAGAATGTATTGCGGTCATTTGCAGTTGCATCCTTCGAGAGACGACGAGTCAATCTCGATGACTTGCGCTCGAGCAGGTGGCGCTTTCCGGCGCGCTCGTGCATGACCTTTCCGGATCCGGTGACGCGGAAAGTCTTCTTCGCACCACTATGAGTCTTCATCTTTGGCATGTCTTGCTCCTTTACTTCTGCTCGTTCTTAACCGCCGCTGCGCGACGCTTTGCCTCGGCTACTGCTTCGCTCTTCTTCTTAAGTGGGCCGAGCACCATCGTCATGCTTCTGCCCTCTCGCTTTGGAGCGAATTCAACAAATCCGGTTCCTGCAACATCCTCTGCGAGGCGTTGCAACAATCGAAAGCCGATCTCTGGACGAGTTTGTTCTCGTCCCTTGAATTGAACAGTCACCCTCACCTTGTCGCCACCGAGAAGAAACTTCTCAATGTGATTCTTCTTCGTCTCGTAATCATGGTTTTCGATCTTCAAACCCAACCGGATCTCCTTGACCACAATATGGGTCTGGTTCTGGCGAGCTTCCCTAGCTTTCTGGGCGATCTCATACTTGTACTTTCCAAAGTCCATGATCTTGCAGACTGGTGGCTGAGCATCTGGTGCGATCTCAACGAGATCAAAACCAGCTTCTTCGGCTAATCGAAGCGCCACATCAATTGCGACAACTCCAACTTGCTCTCCAGCTGCACCAATCAGACGAACCTCAGGAACGCGAATACGATCGTTGATTCTTGGTTCTGTGGTGCTGATAACTCTTCCTTTCAAGTTTGAAGATTGAAGAGAAAGCGCCGCTCGGAGACGGGAGATGAACCCAGTAAACCTTGACCAGCCCACTTAAATGTGAGGAGGTGGGAGCGGCTAGCTCCACTTCATCTTGAAATCCAGCGCTCTGGCCGGATATCTAGCCGAAGGGTACCCGGGGGTGGCGATGAGGCCAAATCGGGGTGCGGTTAGATTGATTCACATCTAGCGTTAGCGCATGAAACGGGGCGAAGAAGAGATTCATAACATCACTGAGGCCCAATCTGCACTCTCGGAAGATATCCCCGCCCGCCAACGTAAATACTTCTATTCGATGATGGTTCGAACTCTCTGTTTCCTTTTGGCCGTATTTACCCCAAGCCCTTATAGGTGGTTCTTCTTGGTTGGCGCTGTGACCTTGCCCTATATATCTGTGATTGTTGCAAATGCCGGTCGTGAGACGATTAGAGGAGAAGCAAAATTGCTTCGTTCTCGAAATCGTGAGATTGGTAGATGAAACGAATATTTGGAGCAACTCTTCTAGCTCTAATTTTCTTCGCGCTCTGCCTTCAAGGTGCTAGATGGCAATATGACCGGCACGAAGTTCGCCACAGTAAGAATGAATTGATTCACGAGAACATAAAAAAGCCGGTAATAAACGAACTCTCATTGGTAAGCCCGGATGAAGTTGCATGGCGAACTATTCAAATCAAGGGGCGCTTTATGCCCGATAAAGAAATTCTGGTTCGAAATCGTTATCACGAAGGTCAATATGGTTTCGGAGTAGTTACTCTCTTTGAAAGCAGTAGTGGAAAACGGTATTGGATAGATCGAGGTTGGGTTATCGCTGGACCGGATGCACAGACTCCGCCGAACGTTAAACCCGTAGATTCCCAAGAGGTTGTAATAACGGCTCGCGTCCGAGTTGCCGATATCGAATCCCAGATCTCTGGAACTGTATTTGCGGTACCGGGTAATAACGGGAGTTCAAAACTTGCGAGATGGGATGAGGAAAATTCGCTCACTTCAGAGCCGGTTTATTTTGATCTCATCTCCGCAAATCGCACTGCTCTAAATCCGGATGTTCCAACCATGCTTCCAGAACTCAGCGATGGGCCTCATCTGGCCTATAGCGTGCAGTGGGTGCTTTTCGCTGGGATGGTGCTCTTTGGTTTATACCTAGTAGTTAGGGAAGAGCGAAAGGTTCAAGCAGAGAAAGCTTGACGATTGTAAAGATCGGCATAAAGCCCATTCTTTGCAATCAATTCATCATGCTTACCGCGTTCCTTAACTCGCCCCGATTCAAGAACAAGAATCTGATCGGCGCGCCGGACAGTTGATAGGCGATGGGCGATGACAATGCTCGTGCGATCCTCAAGCGCTGTTGCTAACGCTTCTTGTACTAGCGCTTCATTCTCCGAATCTAAATGCGCTGTTGCCTCATCAAGAATGACTATGCGAGGCGCCTTGAGAAGTAATCGCGCAATAGCAAGGCGCTGCTTCTCTCCCCCAGATAATCGATGTCCTCTTTCGCCAACGACGGTATCAAAGCCATTTGGAAGTGATGCGATCAAATCCCAAATCTGGGCAGACTTACAGGCGCTCTCCATCTCGGCCTCGCTCGCATCGCTCTTGGCATAGCGAAGATTTGCAGCAATTGAATCGTGGAACATATGTGCATCCTGGGTGACAACTCCTATTGCATCGCGCAACGTTGCGAGTTTCAAATCGCGGATATCTTCGCCATTGATTTTTATCGCGCCTGAGGTCACATCGTAAAGGCGCGGAAGAAGTGAACTTATTGTTGTTTTGCCAGCACCGGATGGTCCAACTAGCGCAGTTAACGAACCAGCAGGAGCGGTAAAGGAGACTTCAGAGAGTATTTCTCCGCTCTCAATAACTTCTGGTTTAGCAACGGATTCAAGTGATGCGAGTGAAATCTCTTCTGCGCGTGGATAAGAGAATTTAACCTGATTAAATTCAATGCTTAATGGACCATCAGCAATCTTTTTTGCACTCTCTTTGTCTCTAACCATCGGGATTAAGTCAAGAACTTCGAAAACTCTTTCAAATGAGACTAAAGCAGTCATTACATCAACCCGCACATTTGAAAGTGCAGTTAATGGCCCATAAAGCCTTACCAAAAGGGTTGTGATTGCTAGCAAGGTGCCGAGCGTTATCTCTTTATTGATGGCGTAATGACCGCCGACGCCATATGCAAAAGCTGTTGCGATTGAGGCAATTGAGGTAAGGGCGATAAAGAACATTCTTTGAAGAAGTGCGATTGAGACTCCGATATTTGCCACTTTTCTAGCTCTCGATGAAAAGTACTCGCGCTCGGTTCCTTGATCTCCATAGAGTGAGACCAAAAGCGCACCGGAGACGTTAAAACGCTCGGTCATTGTCGCTGACATCTCAGCGTTCAAATTAAACGATTCTCGGGTCAGACCCTGGAGCTTTCGCCCCACCCACTTCGTTGGGAAGAGAAAAAGTGGCAAGAGCCCCAAAGCTAAGAGAGTTATCTTCCAAGAGAGAGTTAGGAGCGCTCCTATTACGAGGATGAGAGTAAGAACATTGCTCACCAAACCAGCAAGTGTCGTGGTGAAGGCTTGTTGGGCACCCATGACATCTGAATTGATTCGTGAAATTAAGGCTCCGGTTTGAGTACGAGTGAAGAAGGCGATGGATTGGCGTTGCACATGGCTAAAGACTTGGGTACGTAGATCAAAGATCAAGTTCTCGCCGATTCGCGCTGAGAACCATCTGCCAATCATGCTGAAAAGAGCATCGAGGAGCGCAATTAATCCAACCAAAAGTGCGAGCTGAGTGACGAGTCCAGGATTTCCCGGAATCACGCCATCGTCAATCAATCGCTTTAGTAGAAGTGGCGAAGTGATTACAAGTACGGCATCTATAACTACAGTTATTAAGAAGAAAATTAGCGCGCTCTTATAGGCAACCGCATAAGAAGCAATTCGCTTAACCGTTCCAGATTTGAGTTTCTGGTCTTTGACTGAAGAATCTGCGGTTAGCGAGCGGAATGACATCCACATCGCATGTTGGGACATCTTTAGACCGTAAAGCCGATAGCTCTTAGCTGTTCCCGTCCATCATCAGTAATTTTGTTGGGTCCCCAAGGTGGCATCCAAACCCAATTAATCCGTACATCTGAAACTAAATCTTGAAGGACTGAGCGAGTCTGATCTTCAATCACATCTTGAAGTGGGCAAGCAGCTGAGGTGAGTGTCATATCAAGAACCGCAACATTTGATTCATCAACCGTTACATCGTAGATAAGACCAAGGTCAACGACATTTATTCCTAGCTCAGGATCGATAACATCCTTCATCGCTTCGGTGACATCAGCTACCGCGGCCTTTTCACTCATAGACTCATGCCCTTCTGCTATCTCTTCTTTGCAATCGATTGTTGTAAAGCATCTTTAAATGCCATCCAACCAAGTAGTGCGCATTTTACCCGAGCCGGGAACTTTGCGACTCCAGCAAAGGCTACGCCATCTTGTAGGTGCTCCTCATTTCCAGCATCAATTCCCTTGCTCTGTAGCATCTTCTGGAACTCATCAACTAGGCCTAGCGCCTCTTCCACGCTCTTGCCCTTTAACAAATCTGACATCACAGAGTGACTTGCTTGCGAGATCGAACAACCAACGCCCTCCCAAGATATCTTCGCAACGACTCTGCCATCTGTATGTAGATTTAAAGTAACTTCATCGCCGCAGCTCGTATTTACATGATGCACCTGGACGGTGGGGTTTGGTTCAAGTTTTTTATTTAAGGGGCGTTTGTAGTGATCAAGAATTACTTCCTGATAGAGCGAATCTAAATCCATCTAACGCTCCACGAAGTATTTTCGAGCGCGTGCAACGCCTTCGATGAGCGCATCAACATCACTTTCACTGTTGTATAGATAAAACGAGGCACGAGTAGTTGCAACTACTTTGTAACGGCGCATGAGTGGCCAGGCGCAATGATGTCCGGTCCGCACCGCGATTCCATATTGATCTAAAGCTTGACCGAGATCATGAGGATGCACTCCCGCAACGGCGAAAGAAACGACCGCTCCCCGATCTACTAAATCTTCTGGTCCAATAATCGATAGCCCCGGGATTTGCTTTAAGCCTTCGATAGCTCTTTTGGTAAGCGAAAGTTCATGTTGATGTATCTCATCTAGTGAAATCTTCTCTAAGTAATCAACAGCGGCTCCGAGCCCGACTGCTTGCGCCATATTAGGAACTCCAGCTTCAAATCGCTTTGGTGCCGGAAGATAAGTCGCGCTCTCCATAGTTACGTTTTCGATCATGGAACCACCGGTAAGAAATGGAGGCAGCTCATCTAGCAATTCATTTCTTCCCCAAAGAACCCCGACTCCCGTTGGACCAACTGCTTTATGGCCGGAGAAAGTTAGGAAATCGGCACCCAACGCTTGTACATCAACTTTAAGGTGAGGAACGGATTGGCAGGCATCTACAAGGAAGAGCGCCCCTACCTCTTTAATCCGATTCTTTACTTGAGAAAGCGCCCCATTGAAATCATTTATTGTTCCTAAGACATTTGATTGGTGAGTGAGCGCTACAACTTTCGTTCGCTTATCGATTATCTCTTCGAGGTTTGATAGAGCCAACCTGCCTTCGTCGGTAACACCTAACCACTTCAACTCAGCGCCGGTTCGAGCAGCGAGCTCCTGCCATGGAATGAGGTTTGCGTGATGCTCCATTTCTGAAACAACAATTCGATCACCTTTTTCAATGTGAAACTTCGACCCAGGTCTCGCATTTCCCAGTGAGTAAGCGAGAAGATTTATGCTTTCTGTTGCAGACTTTGTGAAGATTATTTCGTTCTCGCTTTTAGCATTTAAGAAACGTGCAACCTTAGATCTTGCACCTTCGAAGAGTTCGGTTGCCTCTTCAGCTAGTTGGTGCGCACCTCGGTGAGCTGCGGCGTTATGTTTGGTATAAAAATTGCGCTCGGCATCTAGAACTACTAGCGGTTTTTGAGAGGTAGCAGCGCTATCAAGGTAAATCAGAGGTTGATCTCCGCGGATAAGCCGCGAGAAAATGGGAAACTCTGACTTTATCTTCTCTACATTTATAGCGCTATTCATTATGCCTTTACGTACTCTGCGTACCCCTTCTCTTCCAAACGATCTGCAAGTTCTGGTCCTCCCTCTTCAACAATCTTTCCGCCGGCAAAGACATGGACGAAGTCAGGCTTTATGTAACGAAGGATTCGGGTGTAGTGAGTAATTAGCATGATGCCAAGGTTCTGTTCGGCCTTCACGCGATTAACTCCCTCAGAGACAATTCTTAACGCATCGACATCAAGGCCAGAGTCGGTCTCATCAAGGATTGCGATCTTTGGTTTGAGTAACTCCATCTGCAAGATTTCGTGGCGCTTCTTCTCGCCACCTGAGAAACCTTCATTAACGCTTCGCTCCGAGAATGCTGGGTCCATCGCAAGTTTGCTCATTGCATCTTTTACTTCTCCAACCCAGGTACGGACTTTTGGAGCTTCACCGCGCAGCGCAGTTGCTGCAGTGCGAAGGAAGTTTGCAACAGATACTCCAGGGACTTCTACTGGATATTGCATCGCAAGAAAGAGACCAGCCTTTGCTCGTTCGTCAACGCTCATTTCCAGTACATCAGCGCCATCTAGCGTTACCGAACCGCTAGTGATTGTGTACTTAGGATGACCGGCGATTGAGTAGGCAAGAGTTGATTTACCGGAACCGTTTGGTCCCATAATTGCGTGAACCTCACCAGAGTTAATAGTTAAATCAACACCGCGCAAGATCTCGGTAATGCCCGATTCTGTCTCTACTCCAACATGGAGATTCTTAATTACTAGCTTCGACATTTTCGCTCCTACCGTCTGCGCTCTTGAATCGTGACGGAGTCTCCGTCCCGCTTTACTTCATAAACTTCTAGCGACTCAGTTGCTGGTGGAGTTATAGCTTCACCTGTGCGCAGATTGAACTCAGCGCCATGCAACCAGCACTCAATCTTCTCGCCACTTACCTCGCCCTCAGAGAGTGAGGCCTCGGCATGCGAGCAGATATCAGCGACCGCAAAGACTTCTTCATTGACTCGAACGACGCAGATATCCTTGTCGCCCAACGTTACTTTTTGCGGCTTGCCGGTAGTTAAATCAGAGAACTTAAGTGAAGTTGTCATCACTCACCGACCTTGGCTAATTGGTTATCGATCCGGGTCATCAATCGCTCTTCAACGCTCTCAATGCCGATCTTGCTGACAATCTCGCCAAAGAAACCGCGGATTACAAGTCTTCGTGCATCTGCCATCGCAATTCCACGCGACATCAGATAGAAAAGTTGCTCATCATCAAAGCGCCCCGTAGTACTTGCATGGCCGGCGCCTACGATCTGGCCAGTCTCAATCTCTAGATTCGGAACCGAATCGGCCCGTGCGCCATCAGTGAGAAGTAGATTCTTATTTAGCTCATAAGTATCTGTGCCTTCAGCATTTCCGCGGATAAACACATCGCCAATCCATATGGTTCGAGCCTCGGCGCCGGCAAGAATTCCCTTGTAGGTGACGCGAGATTTTCCATTTGGGATTCCATGTTCAACATGAACGCGATGCTCAAGATGTTGACCACCAGTCGCAAAATAAAGACCTAAGAGCTCGGCGCTACCGCCTTGATCGGAGTATTCAACAGTTGGAAGCAGTCGAACTAAGGAGCCACCGACTGTGATGGTTATGGAATTAAAGCTTGCATCTCTGCCAACAATTGCATGGTGGCGGCCGAGGTGAACGCTATTTGCACTCCACTCTTGTAGTGAAATGAAAGTTAGGTTTGCACCTGAGTCAACGCGAATCTCGATTTCTTCGCCGATAGTGGCCGAACCTTCATTCTCTACAACGACCGTAGCTTTGCTATGCGCGCCGGCGGTGATGACAGTTCTGGAGAACTCTTTCTCACTTCCGGCAGAGCGCTTTAGAAAGATCGGCTCTTGAATAACTGATTCTTTTTCGATTACAAGATGCGTGACCTTGGAGACACTCGCTCGAATGCGCTGAGTGACTGCATCATCAGTTGCAGACTTGGGCGGCAATTCATTTGCTGGAGAAGTTTCAACTTTGAAGCCCGGCCGGTTAGCGCCAACAAGCGAGATTGAGATCCGATCGGCAACTGATGTTGCCGGATCATGCAGACCAGCAATCCGCTTTAAGGGGGTAAAACGCCAAGTCTCTTCGCGCCCGGTTGGAGTCAGGTAATTTGTTGGAAGTGCGCTCATTAGCCGACCGCGCCCTCCATCTGGAGTTCGATTAGGCGATTTAGCTCTAACGCGTATTCCATGGGGAGTTCACGGGCAATTGGCTCGATAAAACCACGAACGATCATCGCCATCGCTTCATCCTCAGATAGACCGCGTGACATCAGATAGAAGAGTTGATCATCACTTACCTTAGAGACCGTTGCCTCATGGCCCATCGAGACATCATCTTCGCGAACATCTACATATGGGTAGGTATCCGAGCGCGAGATGGTGTCGACAAGGAGCGCATCGCACTTAACAGTGCTCTTTGAGTGATGGGCACCTTCTTGAATTTGTACCAAACCGCGATAGGAAACTCGCCCGCCACCGCGAGCGACAGATTTTGAAACGATGGTTGAAGAGGTAAATGGAGCTGCGTGCACCATCTTTGCTCCGGCATCTTGATGTTGACCTTCACCTGCAAAAGCGATTGAAAGCGTCTCGCCTTTAGCATGCGGCCCCATCATAAATACGGCTGGGTATTTCATAGTTACTTTTGAGCCGATATTGCCATCAATCCATTCCATAGTCGCACCTTCGGCGCAAGTAGCGCGCTTCGTAACGAGGTTATAGACATTGTTCGACCAGTTCTGGATTGTTGTATAACGGACGCGAGCATTCTTCTTGACGATAATTTCTACAACAGCTGAATGCAGTGAATCCGATGAATAAATCGGCGCTGTACATCCCTCAACATAATGAACATAAGAACCTTCATCAGCGATGATGAGAGTTCGCTCAAACTGACCCATGTTCTCAGTGTTGATTCGGAAATATGCCTGGAGTGGAATCTCGACATGAACGCCCTTTGGGACATAGATAAAGGAACCGCCCGACCAGACTGCGGTATTTAGCGCCGCAAACTTGTTATCACCAACAGGGATAACGGTGCCGAAGTACTCTTTGAAGAGCGCTTCATACTCTTTAAGACCCGAGTCAGTATCAACGAAGATGACTCCTTGTTGCTCAAGATCTTCGCGAATTGAGTGATAAACAACTTCAGACTCATATTGAGCGGCAACGCCTGCTACCAGTCTTTGGCGCTCGGCATCCGGGATACCCAATTTGTCGTAAGTGTTCTTAATATCCTCAGGTAGATCTTCCCAAGATTTCGCCTGCTTCTCGGTGGAACGAACAAAGTACTTAATGTTGTCAAAATCGATAGTGCTTAGATCTGAGCCCCATGCGGGTAGCGGCTTCTTATCAAAGAGCGAGAGACCTTTTAGACGAAGCTCTAGCATCCATTCTGGTTCGCTCTTCTTAGATGAGATGTCGCGAACAACATCTTCATTAAGACCGCGTTTACTTGTGGCGCCGGCATCATCCTTATCGGACCAGCCATATTGATATTTGCCAAGGCCCTCAAGTTCTGGGTGGGTTGTCTGGCTCATTTGCGCTTTGCCCTCTCTTTGATTACTGCTCTGATAGAACGGGAAGAATTACTCGATCCAGCTAGCGCTGCTTTGGGGATGAAGGTTGTGCAGACACCGTCGCCATCTGCGATTGTGGCAAGGCGTTGGACATGGCTGCCAAGAACTTGTGCAAAGGCTTTAGTCTCCTCTTCACAGAGTTGCGGAAACTCTGCAGCCACATGGGCAATTGGACAATGGTGTTGACACAACTCAACACCGATACCTTGGGCATGAGTGCTTGCGGCATAGCCTTCGTTAGTTAAAAACTTTGCCAGCGATTTGGCCTTATCTTTCGCATCGCTAATGAATTGCTCAGATTTTCGCGCTATTTCATCGGCTCGCTGTTTAGCAAAACCAGTTATGAGGTGTTCTCCCCCTTGTGCGGCGATGTATTTCAAGGCTGAGACCGCCAAGTCATCATAAGAATGTTCAAATTGCTCTCTGCCTCTATCGCTCATTACAAAAACCTTCGAAGGGCGACCGCGTGTTCGAGCACTTCTTGAATGAGGATCGCGCTCTTCCAAGATTCCATCTTCAATAAGCGAATCTAGGTGGCGACGGATACCTGCGGGAGTGAGCTTTAACCGAAGGGCGAGCGCTCCCGCGGTAGAGGGACCGGATTCCAAGATCGCCCGAGCGACCAGATCGCGGGTGCGAAGGTCTGGGGACTGGAGGTCGGTTTTCACAACGATATTGTTGCGTAATTCATCTCCCTCTGCCAATTGGGCAGACCGCCCCGAGATACCTTGAAAAGTAGGCTCAGCCCATGCTTCGCAGCGCTAGAGCCTTACAGAGACTCTCCTCGCTTATGGTCTTCACTCAATCTGCGATTGTCATAACAGGCGCCTCGGTACGACTTACCGGTTCTGGGCTGGGTTGTTCGACTTGGCCAGAGTGCACACCCGGATCTTTTACCCCAACGCCCGCACAACCAGAATCACCTCTTCATGCCTGGATTGAATTTGGAAATCGTTTACTTACTTTCATTCTGCTTTTAAATGCAATTGCGCTCTTTGCCGCAATCATTCGAGGAAGGCGAAAAGGCTTACGTTTTCTCGGTGCAGTTCAGATCGTTGGAATCTTGGCCCAAGGTGTTTTGGGCGGCATTACAGTTCTTACTGGTTTAAACCCTGCAACAGTTGCAGCACATTTTCTACTCTCGATTGTTTTAATTGCGGCCGCGCTCTCACTTCGACAGCGGGCGCATGGAAAGATTCCTACTGGGATTTCGCTCAATACAATTACAAAGAGGTTAGCTCGAATTGCCCTCGCTCTCTCGATTCTCGTTATATTTGTAGGAACAATTGTTACTGGTAGCGGTCCGCATGCCGGCGATGAATTAGCCGAGCGCTTTAACTTGGATCCAAAAACCATGTCATGGATACATGCTGATCTTGTTATCGCGCTAATTGGCGTGACCGTTGCGCTACTCATTGCAATCCGGTTGGCCGAGCCAGAATCTGTTCGCCATGGCTGGGGTAAGAACGCCCGGAATTTCCTCTTAATCTGCCTTGCACAAGGCGCGATTGGCTATACCCAATATTTCACGGGGCTACCCATCGCTCTAGTAGCTTTTCATATCTTGGGGGCGGTTCTTGTGTGGCTATCCATATGGAACCTAACAATCAAAGGTAGCGTTCTTTCCCGGCCATGAAGAAACCTGACCGCGCACCTTGGAGCCAATTAGATGATCGGGCTGTTGCAGTCGCGAGGGCGCTTGCGATGGATTCAGTACAGAAAGTCGGAAATGGCCATCCCGGAACGGCAATGTCACTCGCCCCAGTTGCCTACACCCTCTTCCAAAGATTTCTCCGGCACGATCCGCGAGATCCAAAGTGGGTCGCACGCGATCGCTTTGTACTTTCTTGTGGCCACTCCTCATTAACGCTTTATATACAACTTCTCTTTAGCGGGTATGGGCTGTCGATTGAAGATTTGAAATCATTTAGAACTTGGGGCTCTCTAACTCCAGGACATCCTGAATATGGCCACACCGCCGGAGTTGAGACAACGACTGGACCGCTTGGCCAAGGAGTTGCTAACGCCGTTGGCATGGCGATGGCGGCGCGCTATAAACGCGGCCTGCTTGATCCAAATGCGCCCATTGGCGAAAGTATTTTTGACCATAACATCTGGGTGATTTGTAGCGATGGCGATTTACAAGAGGGCGTTAGCGCCGAAGCCTCTTCACTTGCCGGAACGCAAGAGCTCGGCGCGTTAAAAGTTATCTATGACGATAATCGAATCTCTATTGATGGCGATACCCACCATACTTTTACCGAAGATGTGAGCGCTCGCTATCGAGCTTACGGTTGGAATGTAATTGAAGTCGCTGCATTAAGTAATGGCGATGTTGATCGCGCAGCTCTTGAATCTGCGATGGTTAGCGCCGTAGATGAGAATAAGAAGCCAACTCTCATTCGCCTCAAAACAGTGATTGCTTGGCCCGCCCCTAATGCACGTAATACGGCAAAGTCACATGGATCTGCCCTGGGCAAAGATGAAGTTAGTGCAACCAAGGTAGGACTTGGTTTACCAGCAGAAGATTTTTATTATCCAAGTGAAGTGAAGACGCATGTTGAATCACTTCTTAAGCGAGCCTCGGATTTGCACACAAATTGGGATGCCCAGTTCGCAACCTGGTGCTCGGCAAATCCCGAAGCAGCTCTGCTCTTAGAGCGGTTGGAATCTGGGAAGCTACCCGCGGATTGGGATAAAGGGATTCCTAGCTTCGCTTCCGGAAAAGAGATCGCTACCCGCAAGGCTTCTGGTGAACTGATAAATCACCTGGCGCAAGCCCTTCCTGAATTGGTTGGTGGCTCGGCAGATCTAGCTGAAAGTAACAACACCATGGTTGAAGGCGGAGGTGCATTTCTGCCTGCTACATCTGTCCTAAAGGGCGCCTCACCATATGGGCGCAATATTTTCTTCGGTATCCGCGAGCATGCGATGGGCGCAATCCTTAATGGAATGGCGCTACATGGCGGACTTCGTCCATACGCCGGAACTTTCTTAGTCTTTAGCGATTACATGCGCGGCGCAGTCCGACTCTCTGCGCTAATGAACCTTCCAGTTACCTATATCTGGACCCATGATTCGATTGGTTTAGGTGAAGATGGCCCTACCCACCAACCAGTTGAGCATGCAGCAGCTCTTAGAGCGATCCCCAATTTTGATGTGATTCGACCAGCTGATGCAAATGAAGTTGCTATCGCTTGGCGGGAGGTAATCCGAAGGGGGCGCCCTTGCGGTTTATTGCTCTCGCGTCAGAACTTGCCTGTTATCGATCGAAGTAAGTTTAAGAGCGCCTCGGATGTAATTAAAGGCGCTTATGCAATAAATGAAGTTGCAAATCCTGAACTGTTAATTATTGCGACCGGATCTGAATTGAGCCTTGCGATTGAATCAGCCGCGCAACTTGAGAGCGAAGGAGTAAAGGTTCGCGTAATTAGCGCGCCGTGTCTCGAGTGGTTTAAGGAGCAGCCAGAGAGTTATCGGAATCAACTTCTTCCGTCAGATGTTAAGGCGCGGGTAAGTATTGAAGCTGGAATTGCCCAAGGTTGGCGTGAGTTTGTTGGTGATGCCGGTGAGATCATCTCACTTGAACACTTTGGCGCTTCAGCTGCCCACACCACTTTGTTTAAGGAATTTGGTTTCACCGTTGAGAATGTGATTGCTGCAGCTCGTCGCACTCTTGCGAAAGTAAAGTAATGAGCCTTTCTCAAGTTTCTCAAGCCGGTGTCTCCGTCTGGCTCGATGATCTATCTAGAGAGCGGATGAGAAAAGGCGGAAAAGCTACTTACCTGCCCGATTTGATTGCCCAGGACAGCGTTGTTGGCGTAACCACAAATCCCGCTATTTTCTCCGCCTCAATTGCTGGTTCAGATCTATATAAAGAAGATATTGCCTCGCTTTACCGGGAAGGCAGAGATGCCGAAGAGGTAATTACTGCGCTAACAACCTCTGATGTCAGAGCTGCATGCGAGTCATTTATGCCAACCTTTGAGCGAACTGGCGGCGTTGATGGTCGAGTAAGTATCGAGGTAGACCCGCGGTTGGCCCGCGATACTGAAGGAACAATCACCCAAGCACGCGCGCTATGGGAATTAGTCGGATCGCCCAATGTATTGATTAAAGTTCCAGCAACGCTCGAGGGGTTGCCGGCGATAACAAGACTTATCGCAGATGGAATCAGCGTAAATGTAACAATCATCTTCTCGGTAAAACGCTATGAAGCAGTCCTTGAAGCATTTCTTAAAGGTTTAGAAGAGCGAGCAACTAACTCACTTCCAATAAGTGGAATTCATTCCGTTGCATCATTCTTTGTAAGTCGAGTCGATACAGAGATTGATGCACGGCTTAAGGGAACTGCAAATGAGGGATTGTGTGGACAGGCAGCTCTTGCAAATGCTCGCCTTGCTTATGAACACTTCTTAAAGGTTCAAAGTTCAAAGCGTTGGCAGTCGCTCGCACGAAGAAGCGCATCGATTCAACGCCCGCTCTGGGCATCTACTGGTGTTAAAGATCCGGCTTATGACCCAACTATGTATGTACTAGAACTTGTTGCCGATAAGACTGTGAATACGATGCCAGAAGCTACTTTAAACGCCGTTCGAACTAGTGAGAAATTTGCCGGCGATACGATAACGGGACGTTTTGATTCAGCACGAAACATCCTAGAAAAGTTAGCCGACATTGAAATCTCAATTGATGAAGTGGCAGCAAAACTCGAGGGTGAAGGTATCGAAAAGTTCATCAAGCCTTGGTTAGATCTAATAAGAGTTGTTGAGGCAGCCAAGGCGTGATCAAGTTAGCCCAAAGCTTCGCCACTAACTCAAATACGACTGCGCTAAATGCCATAACTACTCGGTTGGCAGATAAAGATGCCACTCTCTGGGGACCAGATGCAACAGCTGAGGCGGCGATAAGACTGGATTGGGTAGACCTTCCCCATTCTTCACGCGAACTACTTCCAACTTTAGATGCGCTTTCGGCTTGGTCGCGCGAACTAGGTCATGAACATTTCATACTCTGTGGAATGGGTGGTTCATCTTTAGCCCCTGAAGTTATTGCGACCCACTTTAAGAAGAGCCTTGTAATTTTAGATTCAACCGAGCCGTCTCAAGTAGCCGATGCTTTGAAGTGCGATCTTGCCAAGAGCTGCATCATCGTCGCATCAAAATCCGGAAGCACGATTGAGACCACTTCCCAAAAGGCGCTCTTTGAAGCTGCGCTAACTAAAGCCGGTCTTCCAATCAAAGATCACATGGTGATAATTACTGATCCAGATAGTCCGCTACATAAATCTGCAACAAGTGATGGGCTTCGAACAATTAATGCAAATCCAAAGGTTGGTGGACGTTTTAGCGCCCTGAGCGCATTTGGTCTAGTGCCAGCAGCACTTATCGGCGTTGACGTATCGCTTCTTCTAGATGATGCTGCTGATGCCGCAGCCCAATTCACTCAACCGGACTCCCCCGTTGTTCGAGTTGCTGCCAAACTATTCGAAAGAGAGTTTGCATTTGCACGATTCTTCGATGGCGATTCTCTCTATCAAGGTTTAGCAGATTGGATTGAACAACTAGTTGCAGAATCAACGGGTAAAGATGGAAAAGGTGTTCTACCTGTAGTCCTTGCAAAAGCACCTTCGGATAGATCAAATGTGATTTCATTTAAAGAGGGTGATCCACTTTCCATAACTGGACCGCTGGGCGCTCAATTGATCTTCTGGGAGTGGGTAACGGCCCTGCTCTGTTTTCTCCTCAAAGTTGATCCCTTCAATCAACCAAATGTTGCAGAGTCAAAAGAGCGGACTGGCAAGATACTTCTTGATTGGAGTAAGCGCCCATCTAATAGTGGCCATCTCATAGATAACCTCGAAGTTTTTGCCGAGGAAAAACGTTCAAGTCTTAGCGAGTATTTGAAAGCTTTGAATTCAGGAAAGTACTTAGCGGTTATGGCTTATCTAAATCGTAATTCAGATGGTGAGATTTCCCAGCTCCGCGATCTCTTAGAGTCGAAGTTAGGTATCCCTACGACATTTGGATGGGGTCCACGATTCCTTCACTCAACCGGGCAATTTCATAAGGGCGGCCCACTTGTTGGAACTTTCCTTCAAATTACAGCCGAACCAGAGTCAACCGTTGAAATTCCTAACGCAGGTTATGGATTTGAGAGATTAGTCCTGGCACAGGCCCTTGGCGATAACGAGGCGCTGAGTTCGCGTGGATTAAGGGTTATAAGAGTTAATTTAAAAGAGCGCGAAGCTGGGATTGAGCAACTGCTTAAGGAAGTAGCGAAACTTTAATCCTCGTCCTCGGCACGAAGCTTCTTTAGAGCAGCATCAAGAATCTTCTTGGCTTCAGCTTCGGTACGACGCTCCTTTACATATGCAAGGTGAGTCTTATACGGCTCATTCTTCATAGGTGATGGCGGATTATTTTTATCTCGACCAGCTGGAAAGCCACACCTTGGGCAATCCCATTCAGCTGGGATGTCGACCGTTCCATCATCGGCAAAAGATGGTTTTGTCTCATGGCCATTTAGGCACCAATAAGAGATTCGAAAGCGGGCAATCGCTTCGCCACGCTCAGCCTCGCCCATTGGACCAGCGCCGACACGTGAACCTCTAATTGCGCTACCACCAGCCATTTTCTCTCCCTCTCCTTAAGCCAACTCTTAAATTCAAAAGTTCGTTCTACTTCAATGTCAATTTACTTCAATACCAAGCCAAGCGCTATCACCGAAGCGAACCATAGACCGCCAACCACAATTGTGATTCGATCTAAATTCTTTTCGACAACTGAGGAACCTCCATAATTTGAGGAGAGACCACCACCGAATAGATCAGATAGTCCGCTTCCTTTTCCTTTATGAAGCAGGACGAGCACGATCATCAAGATGCTCGAGACCACAAGGATGATTGAGAGTGCTAACGCCACTTATCTGCTCCTACCTTCGATTGAGGGGTGAATATTACCGCGCCGCAAGGATTTAGATGACCCGATGGAACTTGCAGATACGGGCAAATTCTTCTGGATCAAGGCTTGCGCCACCTACTAGGGCACCATCTACATCGCCTTGGCGCATGATGTCGACGATATTGGCAGATTTAACAGAGCCGCCATAAAGAATTCGCGCGTTCTCCCCAATCTCATCGCTACCAATCTTCTTCAATTCAGCTCGAATCGCTGCACAAACTTCTTGCGCATCTTCTGGGGTAGCAGTCTTTCCAGTTCCAATTGCCCAGACTGGTTCGTAGGCAAAGACAATTTTCTTTAACTCTGGCTTATGTAAACCCTTAAGTCCAGTGCGAAGTTGGTTCAAGACATGAGCAACATGATTACCAGCTTCACGAATTGCTAACTCTTCACCAATACAAAATATCGGCGTCATCTCATTACCAAGAACAGCCTTGAGTTTTTTATTGAGTAACTCATCGCTCTCACTATGAACTGCGCGTCGTTCTGAGTGACCAACAATTACAAATGTGCAATCTAACTTCTTAAGCATTGATCCGGAGATATCGCCAGTAAATGCACCGGATTTTTCCGGGGAGATATCTTGGGCGCCATAAGTTATCCGGAGGCGGTCACCGTCAACGAGAGTTTGAACTGAGCGAAGATCGGTAAATGGCGGGATGATTGCAACGTCAACGGCATCAAAGTCTCGCTCTTCAAGAGAGTAGGCAAGTTTCTGAGTGACGGCGATTGCCTCAAGATGATTTAGATTCATCTTCCAGTTACCGGCCATCAAAGGTCTACGGCTCATCAACCTCTCCTCTCGCTTCGATCTAGCTAATTGGAACTTACAACCACTTTATTGCAGGGCTATCAAGCCCGGTAATTCTCTGCCCTCAAGATACTCGAGAGAGGCTCCACCACCAGTTGATATGTAGCCAAAGTCGTCATCTTTAAAACCTAAGGCCCGCACCGCCGCCGCAGAATCTCCTCCACCTACAACTGATAAGCCTTCTACTTTAGTTAGCGCCGCTGCTACTTGTTTAGTACCCTCTGCAAAATTGGAGAACTCGAAGACACCCATCGGGCCATTCCAGAAAACTGTTTTACATTTCTTAATCGCGTTGGCAAAAGCCACGCTACTTTCTGGGCCAATATCTAGACCCATCTGATCAGCCGGAATTGCATCAACTGAAACAACGGTTGGGCTCTCATTGGCAAACTTTGGTGCGACTACAACATCGGTTGGAAGCGCAAGCTCCACTCCTCGCTCCTTGGCCCGGTTCAAAATCGCTTTAACAGTATTAATTGATTCGGCTTCAAATAGTGAAGTTCCGATTGTTTTGCCCTGAGCCGCTAGAAATGTAAAGACCATTCCTCCACCAATTGCCAAAACGTCTACCTTCTCAATCAAATTAGTAATGACTCCAATTTTGTCGGAGACCTTCGCGCCACCCAGAACCACCCCGTATGGGCGAAGTGGCGACTTAGTTAACTTTTCAAGAACTTCAACTTCAGCAGCTACAAGTTTTCCGGCAGCATGAGGAAGTAACTTTGCTAATTCATAGACAGAAGCGTGCTTACGATGTACTGCGCCGAAACCATCGCCCACATAGAAGTCCGCATATTCCGAGAGCTTTTGGGCGAGCGTCGCGCGCTCGCTCTCCTCTTTAGAAGTTTCCGCTGCTTCATAACGGATATTTTCGAGGAGCACAATTTTTCCAGGCGTTAGCTTGGAAATGGCTGCTTTAGCTGATGGTCCAACAACATCCTCAGCAAATAGAACTTCGCGCCCAAGTAATTCGCCAAGACGCTTACCGATTGGGGCTAGTGAAAGTTCAGGTTTGGGTTCACCTTTGGGCCTTCCGAGGTGAGCACAGATAACGACAGATGCCCCACCTGCAAGAAGAATTTCTAAAGTTGGAAGCGAAGCTCTTATTCGCCCATCGTCGGTTATGACTCGTTTGCCATCTACTTCCTTTAGCGGAACATTTAAATCGCAGCGAAGCAGAACTCGCTTACTAGCGAAATTAATTGAGTCGAGGGTACGAACCACTTTAATGGTGCGCTTTAGTTAGAGCTTTGCGCCGATGAACTTCATCAGGTCGACTAGACGGTTGGAGTAACCCCACTCGTTGTCATACCAAGCAGCAACCTTTGCTTGATTGCCAATTACTTTGGTAATTCCCGCATCAAAGATGCTTGAGTGCGGATCGGTAACGATATCTGCCGAAACAATCGGATCTTCGGTATAACGAAGAATTCCCTTTAGTGGACCCTCGGCTGCCTTCTTCATCGCTGCATTTATCTCAGCAGCAGTTACTTCTTTCGACAACTCAACGGTTAGATCCGTGATTGATCCAGTTGGGACTGGGACGCGAAGGGCGTAACCATCAAGCTTGCCCTTTAATTCCGGAAGCACTAGACCGATTGCTTTTGCCGCTCCTGTGGAAGTAGGAATGATGTTGGTGGCAGCAGAACGGGCACGACGTAGATCCGTATGAGGGAAGTCAAGAATTACTTGATCGTTTGTGTAGGCGTGAACCGTTGTCATGAAGCCACGCACGATGCCGAAATTATCATTAAGGACCTTCGCCATTGGCGTAAGGCAATTTGTAGTACAGGACGCGTTAGAGATTATCTTGTGTTTTGCAGGGTCATAAGCCGAGTCATTTACACCAAGAACTAGGGTCACATCCTCATCAGTTGCTGGCGCCGAAATCACGACTTTTTTAGCACCGCCATTTAAATGTTTAGCCGCATCAGATGCCTTTGTAAATCGCCCAGTTGATTCAATAACAATCTCTGCGCCTACGCTAGACCAAGCAAGTGCTGCTGGATCTTTTTCGGCAAATACGCGGATCTTCTTTCCGCCGATAGTTAAGGAGCTATCATCGAAGGTTACTTCTTGATTTAAACGACCAAGAATTGAGTCGTACTTAATTAGATGAGCAAGTGTGTCGATACTTGTTAGATCATTTACTGCAACAATTTCGATCGGAGCATTTGATGCAAGAGCTGCTCTGAGAAAATTACGTCCGATACGACCGAAACCATTTATGCCTACTTTGACCATGACCACACCCCATTAAATTTAAGCTAGACCTGCAAATTTTTTGCCACAACTCTGTGGACTTGTGCGCAGTCTATCAGCGGGCATTATTTAAAATCTAATTGAGCAGATCAGGCGAGAGCCCAGATTCGGTATCAGGGATACCTAGATCAGAGGCGCGCTTATCCGCCATAGCAAGGAGCCTGCGAATTCTTCCCGCAATTGCATCCTTAGTCATCGGAGGTGAGGCAAGTGAGCCAAGTTCTTCAAGGCTTGCTTGGCCATGGTTAATACGAAGTTCACCAGCATCTCTCAAATGTTTAGGAATCTCTTCACCCAGAATTTCCAAAGCTCTTGAGACTCGAGCTGATGCGGCTACAGCTGCGCGAGCAGATCTTCTTAAATTTGCATCATCAAAGTTTGCAAGGCGATTTGCGGTTGCACGAACTTCTCGGCGCATGCGTCGCTCTTCCCAAGCAAGTACGCTCTCATGAGCACCTAACCGAGTTAGTAGCACGCCAATCGCATCTCCATCTCGGATTACTACTCGATCTACTCCTCGAACTTCGCGCGCTTTAGCTGTGATATTTAAACGTCGCGCTGCGCCAACAAGGGCAAGCGCTGCTTCTGGACCAGGACAGGTAATTTCAAGTGCTGATGAGCGACCTGGTTCAGTTAAGGAACCATGCGCAAGAAAGGCTCCGCGCCATGCTGCTTCAGCATCACAAACTCCAGCCGAAACAACTTGTGGTGGAAGGCCACGGACTGGGCGACCATTTGAATCAACGAGTCCAGTCTGGCGAGCAAGCGCATCGCCATCCTTAATTACTCGAACGAGATAGCGGCTCCCCTTTCGAAGTCCGCCTGCGCTAATTACAGCTAGATCAGATTCATGGCCGTAGATGTCAGCAATATCCTTACGAACTCTTCGCGCTGCCTGGGCAGTGTCTAATTCAATTTCAACCATTATTCGCCCAGAAGAGAGATGCAATCCGCCTGCAAACCTGAGGATGGATGAGACCTCGGCCTTTCGGCAACAAGGTTTTGAGATGGAGAGTCGACTCAACTCATCTTTTACCGAAGAGGTCATCGCCACGAGCGTTATCTAATCACTTCCGATGAAAAAATGTTGCGGAAAACAGAACTTAATTTTCCTGGATCATGGTGATTACTGCCGGGAATTACTGCGAGATCTGCCACAATCAATGAACCTTCCATATCGTTGACAATTGACTGAAGTTCCTTTCCACTTTCGCCTCGGGCCATGATTGACTCATCTGCAATTGCGAAATCACACTTCAAATCTGGGGCATATTTTCTTATCAATTTGAGGTGATCTGCGGGCGAATAGCCAGCAAATTCATCACCCGATGCGTCTGGATTTGCATCAAGATTGAGAACAATTATTTTCCGGGCTTTCGCGGTGCATATTGCTTTTCTCTGTTCTTCCAAAAGTAAATGTGGCAATACGCTGGAAAACCATGAACCAGGTCCCAAAGTGAGCCAATCAGCGCTCGCTATAGCTTGCAATCCCTCGGGAGTGGAGCGCGCATCACTTGGTATCAGGGAAATATTCTCAAGACCACCTTTTCCGATTGCGACTTCTTTCTGACCTCTAATGACTTGTGTTCCTTGCCAATTACGAAATGTTCCCTCAATATCAAGCGGTTGCAGCGACATTGGGAGTACTCGGCCGACAACTTTCAACAGAGCTCCCACTCTTTCTAACCCTTTGATTGGATCACTATCTCTATCCCATAGCGCGGCAAGTAAGAGATTACCTAGGGCATGTCCATTTAAATCGCCTTCTGAGGTAAAGCGATATTGCATTAAGTCTGCCCAATTTCTTCCCCACTCATCATCACCACATAAAGCGGCGAGCGCCATTCGCAAATCTCCCGGAGGAAGTGAATTGAACTCTTCTCGCAATCTTCCACTTGAGCCACCGTTATCAGCGACTGTGACAAGTGCAGTTATATCTGGAGTTACATTACGTAAGGCCTTAAGTGTTGCTGCTAGCCCATGGCCTCCGCCAAAGGAGACTACTTTCAACGCTCTCTACCTAAATCGCGATGAATTGCATGAGCAGAAACTTCCGAGTCGCCCTTCAAATTTAGACCATTTAATCTCTTAGCCAACTCTTCAGCAACGGCAACGCTTCGATGTTTTCCACCGGTACAACCAATTGCAAGGGTGATGAATTTCTTACCTTCATGGAGATAGCCACGGGCAATACTGTCAAAGAGGGCAACATAGCGATCTAGAAACTCTGGAACAGCGCTTGCATTTAGTACCGCATCTGAGACTTCTTTATCTAGACCAGTCTTTGGCCGAAGTTCACTCTGCCAATGTGGATTTGGGATAAAGCGGCAATCCATAACTAGATCTGCATCTGCTGGTATCCCAAATTTGTAACCAAAGGAAAGTACATTCACCTTTAGCGCAGCAAGCGAGCCGCTTTGAAACAACTCGTTTATCTTCCGTTCAAGTTGATGGATATTGAGCTGGGAGGTGTCGACAACTAAATCTGCGCCGGCCCGCATCTCACGTAATTTTTCCCGCTCCCGTTCAATCCCATCGACTATCCGATCATTGCCTTGAAGTGGATGTGGCCGGCGAGAGGATTCGAAGCGGGTTATTAACACCTCGTCTGAGGCATCGACAAATATGATCTTTCGCGAGACCCCTTTTTCAACTAAATCAGCAAGAGACCTATTTAGATCATCGAAAAACTGTCGACCGCGAACATCGATAACAACCGCGATTGAGTCAGAGGTCCGCTCGGTCATATCTAGAACAGAGGAGAGCAAGGAAGGTGGAAGATTGTCGATTACATACCAACCTGAATCTTCCATTGAGTGGGCAACGGTCGAGCGACCGGCTCCACTCATCCCGGTTATTACTACAACTTCGCGAGCCATGGCTTCATCATGCTATCTATGTCAAGGATGTTCGATAATCTCGCCTGTTTGCGCATCTACCTCATAATTTCTAGCAAAATTAGCGAGGCTCTCAAAAATAGATTTAGCGGTTCGCTCCCCTATACCCGGAACTGCGGCAATCTCTTCGGCACTTGCCTTGCGAATGGCTGCAATCGAGCCAAATACCTCCAAAATAGCGTTTCTTCGCGTCTCACCAAGGCCGGCAATTTCATCTAGTAAAGATTCAAGCATCAACCTTGAGCGCTTAGAGCGATGGAAAGTGATGGCAAAGCGATGGGCTTCATCCCGGATTCGCTGCACTAGATAAAGTGCTTCGCTATTTCGTTTAAGAATTACTGGATAGCTTCTATCTGGAAACCAGATCTCTTCAAGGCGCTTAGCAAGACCTACGAGCGCAACATCAGTTATCCCAAGCTCAGCTAGAGCGCGCGCTGCTGCATTTACCTGTCCGCGTCCACCATCAACGATTACAAGTTGTGGCGGATAGGCGAAGCGTGGACGTGCGCCACCTTCTGCGGCAATCTCCTCAAGATCGAGCTCTTTCTCTTCTAGATATCTCTTAAATCTCCGAGTGATTACATGGTGCATTGCCCGGGTATCGTCAAACTTTTCTTTATCATCAATTCCAAATCGGCGATAATCAATCTTCTTCGGTTGACCATCTTCAAAGACCACCATCGAAGCAACTACCGATGTTCCTTGAATATTTGAGATATCAAAGCACTCGATTCTTAGTGGTAGCTCATCTAGTTCCAAGGCCTGGGCGAGTTCTTCCAGAGTCCGCCCTGATACAGCGGCATCATTTGCGCGCTTACTTAGGAATTGAATGAGGGATTGGTGGGCATTGCGTTTTACAGTCTCAAGAATTTCTACTTTCTCACCTCGTTGCGGATGTGAAATAGCAGTCTTTTCCCCTGAGCGCTCCAATAAGAGAGCCTCGAGCGCTTCGCCCTCGGCTACCTCTTGATTTATGTATATCTCTCGTGGGACTTCATATTCACGATAAATCAACTCTAGGGTCGCTGCTACAAGGTTCTCATCTTCGGGCAATTTAGTTCTATCGATAATCCATGAGCGCGATCCGACCACTCGTCCACTTCTTACCCGAAAGAATGATGCAGCCGAGTGCGTGATGTCATCGTGAAGTGAGATGAAATCTGCTGATATTGAATCTGAGATCGCAGCTTCTGTCGATTCATTTGCAAGTTCTAGCGCTCTAAGGCGATCTCGAATTTTGGCAGCTCGTTCAAATTGTTCAGCCTTTGAGGCGCGCTCCATCTCTTCTTTAAGTCTTGCTTCTAGGTCAGCACCACCGCCCTCCATAAAATCTGTTAACTTGGAAATCAGCACTCTATGTTCACTACTATCGATTCGACCCACACACGGTGCCGAGCACTTTCCAATATCTCCTAGGAGACATTGACGTTTACTTTTCTCGGCCCGTTCAAAATTGCTCTTGGAGCAGGAGCGAATGGGAAATAGCTCAAGTAACAGATCAAAAGTAGTTCGAAGCGCCCAAGCATGAGCAAATGGTCCGAAGTATTTGATTCCCTTCTGTTTGGCTCTTCGCGTAATGAAGATACGTGGAAATTCCTCTTTAACACTTATCGCGAGGAAGGGATACGACTTATCGTCACGGAATTGGACGTTAAATTCAGGGCTCTCCTCTTTGATCCAACTGAACTCAAGTTGTAGCGCCTCAACTTCAGAATTAACTACGGTCCAATCAACCCGGGTTGCGGCATGGACCATGCGGTCTGTTTTCTCTGGAAGGTTCTTCTGGAAATATGAATTTAGGCGATTCTTTAGTGAGCGTGCCTTTCCAACATAAATGACTCGATCGGATTCATTAAAGAATCTATAAACACCTGGCTCATCCGGAACCCCTGTAGGGCGATAGCTATTTGGATCAGCCATAACGGGGTTACTTTGTTCGCTTTAGCGTCTCAGCTAGAAACTTTCCGGTGTAGCTAACTTTATTCTTTGCTACCTCTTCAGGGGTTCCTACCGCCACTACTGTTCCGCCGCCAGATCCGCCTTCAGGTCCTAAATCAATGACCCAATCTGCAGACTTAATTACATCAAGATTGTGCTCAATCACTACGACTGTGTTTCCGGTGTCAACTAGGCGTTGTAAGACACCTAGTAGCTTTCGAACATCTTCAAAGTGAAGTCCGGTTGTTGGTTCATCAAGTACATAGATTGTTCTACCGGTTGAGCGCCGCTGTAATTCAGTAGCTAATTTCACCCGTTGCGCTTCACCGCCGGAGAGGGTGGGAGCAGATTGCCCCAACCGAACATAACCAAGTCCGACATCGCCTAAAGTTTTCAAATAACGATGAATAGCTGGAATTGATTCAAAGAAATCGGTTGCCTTTTCAATCGGCATATCGAGGACTTCAGCTATGGTCTTGCCTTTGTAATGTACTTCGAGCGTTTCACGGTTATATCTTGCGCCATGACAGACCTCGCAGGGAACATAAACATCAGGTAAGAAGTTCATCTCAATTGTGATCGTGCCATCTCCAGCACAGTTCTCACACCTTCCACCTTTGACATTAAATGAAAAACGCCCCTGTTGATAGCCTCGAACTTTTGCCTCACTTGTTTCGGCAAAGAGCGCGCGAATCTTGTCAAAGACTCCGGTATATGTCGCCGGATTGGATCGTGGAGTTCGCCCGATTGGCGATTGGTCTACATGGACAACCTTGTCTAGATTCTCAACGCCAGTTACGGTGCGATGTCTTCCTGGGACGATTCGAGCGCCATTTAACTTGTTAGCAAGAACTGAGTAGAGAATGTCATTAACCAAAGTTGACTTTCCAGAACCGCTAACGCCAGTGACTGAGATAAATAGCCCTAACGGGAATGTCACATCAATCGACTTAAGGTTATTTTCCTTAGCCTCTTTAACAACTAGCGATTTCTTAGAGTTAACTGGACGGCGCTTTCTAGGAACCGAGATGGTCGAACGCCCCGAAATGTAGGCCCCGGTTATCGACTTCTTTGAGGAGGTGAGGCTTTCAAAATCTCCCGAAACCACAATTTCGCCACCATGTTCACCGGCGCCTGGGCCGATATCAACAATCCAATCCGCAGTTCTAATTGTCTCCTCATCATGTTCAACCACAATTAGAGTATTTCCAAGATCGCGCAGATGAGTTAGCGTCTCAATTAATCTGCGATTGTCTCTCTGGTGAAGGCCGATACTAGGTTCATCTAATACATATAGAACTCCGACCAACCCAGAACCAATCTGGGTAGCAAGGCGAATTCGTTGCGCCTCACCTCCCGAGAGCGAGGCCGCTGCCCGTGCCAGGGTTAGATATTCAAGACCTACATCAAGCAGGAATCCAAGGCGCGCATTTACTTCCTTCATCACTCGTTCTGCAATCTTTGCCTCGCGCGAAGCTAACTTGATTTCCTTGAGGAACTTGGCGCACTCATCAATTGAAAGTTCACAGATCTCTGCAATGTTCTTTCCGCCGACAGTGACTGCAAGTACTTCGGGTTTCAGCCTTGACCCATTACATACCGCACAGGGAGTCTCGCGCATATACGCTTCATATTTCTCACGGCTATAATCACTTTCAGTTTCGCCATGGCGCCGCTCGATAAACGGGATTACGCCTTCGAATCCGGTTGAATAACTACGAACTCGGCCATATCGATTCTTGTACTTAACATGCACTTCATATTCATAGCCTTCGAGAATTGCAGTTTTGGCTTTTTCGGAGAGGCGCTTCCACGGTGTATCCATTGAAAACTTCACATCTTTTGCAAGTGCATCAAGTAAGTTATTGAAATACTCGGCGCTCTGGCCACCCGCCCATGGAGCAATCGCTCCTTCATTTATCGAAATTGAGTCATCTGGGATGACTAACTCCTCATCAACCTCAAGCTTTGATCCGATACCTGTGCACTCGGGGCAAGCACCGAAGGGAGAGTTGAAGGAGAAAGATCGTGGCTCCATCTCTTGGAATGAGAGTCCACAATCATGGCAGGCCAATAGTTCGCTATAGGTGCGCTCGCGCTCGCTCTTCTCTTTCACATCTACAAACTCAAGAGTCACTAAACCATTCGCAAGGCGAAGAGCAGTCTCTATCGAATCAGTTAACCGTTGCTTTGAATCTGCTTTGGCAGTTAAGCGATCAATCACAACTTCGATGGTGTGCTTCTCTTGTTTCTTTAACTTTGGAGGTTCGCTCAATTGGATAGTGACACCATCTACGCGCGCCCTTGAATAACCTTGAGCGAGCAAGTCTTTAAAGAGATCAGCAAACTCACCCTTTCGTGCACGAATCATCGGCGCAAGGACTTGGAATCTAGTTTCGGGCGCTAGCGCAAGAATCTGATCGACAATGTTCTGTGGGGTCTGTTTGGCAATTGGTTTCCCGCACTTTGGGCAATGAGGTTTTCCAGCTCGAGCAAATAACAATCTCAGGTAGTCATAGACCTCAGTGATCGTTCCTACCGTTGACCGTGGATTTCGATTTGTTGATTTCTGATCAATCGAGACGGCCGGCGAGAGCCCCTCTATGAAATCAACATCAGGTTTATCCATCTGGCCAAGGAATTGGCGGGCGTAGGCCGAGAGCGATTCAACATAACGCCTCTGTCCCTCCGCAAAAATTGTGTCGAAAGCAAGTGAAGATTTTCCCGAACCAGATAGACCTGTAAAGACGATAAGAGAGTTTCTGGGTAGATCTAACGAAACGTTTTTGAGATTATGTTCGCGCGCACCACGGACGACTAACCGCTCAGCGCTCACTTGATCCCACCTTCATCCATACTTCTTAACTCTCGTTTTAACTCTTTGATTTCATCGCGCAATCTAGCTGCCAACTCAAATTGAAGTTCAGCAGCTGCGCTTCTCATCTGTTCGGTCAAGGATTCAATCAAGCCGAGCAACTCAGCGCGGGGTAAGGCTACGAGTGACTTGGTATGGACGCCAACTGGAGTTTCAGAGATACCTTTTCTCCTTCCGCTACCTAGCAGGCTATCTGTATCTTGACTCTCCTTCTCAATCAGGTCAGTGATATCAGCAATTTTCTTACGGAGTGGTTGCGGGTCAATACCCATGGCCTCGTTGTAAGCGACTTGCTTTGCCCGGCGACGATTAGTTTCATCAATCGCATTTCGCATCGAGTCAGTTAAGTTATCGGCATACATATGAACTTCACCCGAGACATTTCGTGCAGCGCGACCAATAGTTTGGATGAGAGATCTTGTTGACCTCAAAAACCCTTCTTTATCTGCATCGAGGATTGAGACTAGGGAAACTTCAGGCAGATCGAGGCCTTCGCGCAATAGATTTATTCCAACCAGAACGTCATATTCACCAAGGCGCAGTTCCCGAAGTAATTCGACTCGGCGTAAGGTATCAACCTCGGAGTGGAGATATCTCACTCGAATTCCGGCGCTTGAAAAATAATCGGTTAAGTCCTCGGCCATCTTCTTAGTCAGAGTTGTAACAAGCACTCTCTCATTTCGCTCGGCCCGAGCATTGATTTCGACCATAAGATCATCAATCTGATTCTTTGTGGGCTTTAAGATGATTTTGGGATCAATTAACCCCGTAGGGCGAATAACTTGTTCGACAAAGACTCCGCCAGCTTTCTCTAGTTCATATGGCCCAGGAGTAGCAGAGAGATAAACTTTTTGAGGGGTACGGTCTAAAAATTCATTGAAGGTAAGGGGCCGGTTATCCATTGCGCTGGGCAACCTAAATCCATGTTCTACCAAGGTTCGCTTTCGCGAAGCATCTCCCTCATACATCGCGCCTATTTGTGGCACCGTAATGTGGGATTCATCAATGACACATAAGAAATCTTCTGGGAAATAATCAAGTAAGCAATTCGGCGCAGATCCGGGAGCACGACCATCAATATGACGGGAATAGTTCTCGATTCCGGAGCAGAATCCGAGTTGAGCGATCATTTCAAGATCAAATTGGGTGCGCATCCGAAGGCGCTGGGCCTCAAGTAACTTATTAGAGCGCTCTAACTCCTTTAATCTAATTGCAAGTTCAGCCTCGATATCTGTCATTGCGCGTTTCATCGTGGTGGGGCTTGCTGAATAGTGAGTAGCAGGAAAGATGAAAACCTCTTTCACATCACTAACAATCTCACCGGTAAGCGGATTTAAGGTTGTAAGTCTTTCGATTTCATCGCCAAACATTTCGATTCGAATTGCAAGCTCTTCATAGACCGGGATGATTTCAACGGTATCGCCTCGAACTCGAAATGTACCGCGCTCAAAGGCCATGTCATTGCGCTTATATTGAATATCCACAAACTTGCGTAGTAGAGAGTTTCGCTCGATTGAATCGCCCACATTTATCCGCACCATGCGATCGATGTATTCCTGTGGCGTTCCCAAGCCATAAATGCATGAGACTGTTGCTACAACGACTACATCGCGTCTTGTGAGAAGTGAATAAGTAGCTGAGTACCGAAGTCGTTCAACTTCTGAATTAATTGAGGCGTCTTTCTCTATAAAAGTATCCGTCTGGGGAACGTAGGCCTCAGGTTGGTAATAGTCGTAATAAGAGACGAAATATTCAACAGCGTTGTTGGGCAAAAGTTCACGAAATTCATTTGCCAACTGTGCAGCAAGCGTCTTATTGGGCGCCAAAACGAGAGTTGGCCGTTGGACTTGTTCAATCAACCAGGCAACAGTTGCAGATTTACCCGTTCCGGTTGCTCCAAGTAGAACTACATCGCTCTCCCCCCGATTGACTCGGTCGGTTAGATTTGCAATTGCACTTGGCTGATCACCGGCTGGTTTGAACTCACTTATTACTTGAAACGGACGATCCGCTCGGGGCGTTGTAGTTACAGCTCGAGTCATCGACTACTTCGCGGAAGGATTTCGCGCTCCCAGACTTCTAAAACCTTTCGCTCGAGCTCCTCGATGCTGCCATTGTTTTCAATCACGATATCTGCGATAGAGGCGCGTTGCTCATCACTTGCCTGGGCAGCGATTCTTCGTTCAATCTCATAGCTCTTGAGGCCGCGCTCAGCTAAGCGCGCTCTGCGCTTCTCAAGTGAGGCGGAAACTGTAATGACAAGATCAAACCGACCTTGCCCATTTGTCTCAAATAGAAGCGGAATCTGATTTATTACAACACCATCTTGCGGAGTGCGTGCCGCAATGCGAGTAGCAATCTCTCTGACTCGCGGATGAATGATCGCCTCTAGGTCTTTGCGAGCTACTTCATCTCGGAAAACAATCTCGGCCAACTTTGAACGGTCGATTTCCCCGCCAGAGAGAATTGAATCGCCAAACCTTGCTACAACTTCATCAAAACCTGGGGAACCTCGCTCAATTGCATCGCGCGCAAGTTGATCAGAGTCAATTACCACGGCGCCTAGCCCTTCAAAAAATTCTGCGGCTAATGACTTACCCGAACCGATACCGCCGGTTAGAGCAATTGAGAGCATCTTCTCATCTCCAAAGTTCTATAAATGCGTTCTTGAAAATAGAAAAACTGGGCCAGAATAAATCTGACCCAGTTCTCATTTACAACTACTCTGCTTGTGTGCTTGCGCCATCTTCTGCAGGTTCAACTGCAGCTGCGGCAGCATCGGCAGCTTGAGCTTCAGTTTTCTGCTTCTTATGAGCAAGGAAGCGAGCTTGCGCCTCTGCGTATTGACGTTCCCACTCTTCTTTCTGAGACTCATATCCAGGTTTCCACTCTTGTGTCTGTGGGTCGAAACCTTCTGGATAAATGAAGTTTCCACTCTCATCGTAACGAGCAGGCATTCCATATTGAGTTGGGTCAAAGGCTTCGACTGGGACGTCATGTCCTTCGTTAGCCTGCTTTAGGGAGAGCGAGATACGGCGACGCTCTAGATCGATATCAATAATCTTCACAAATAGTTGATCGCCAACTTGAACTACCTGTTCAGGAATCTCTACATGGCGCTCTGCCAACTCGGAGATGTGCACTAGACCTTCGATGCCATCGAACACTCTGATGAAAGCACCGAACGGGACTAGCTTGGTTACTTCTCCAGGAACAACCTGATTGATTGTGTGAGTTCTAGCAAATGCTTGCCATGGATCTTCTTGAGTTGCCTTTAGTGAGAGTGAGACGCGTTCACGTTCAAAGTCCACTTCAAGAACTTCGACAGTTACCTCATTTCCGACTTCAACTACTTCTCCAGGGTGGTCGATGTGTTTCCAAGATAGTTCGGAAACGTGGACAAGACCATCAACGCCGCCGAGATCTACGAAGGCACCGAAGTTAACAATCGAAGATACAACGCCAGAGCGAACCTGACCTTTTTGAAGTTGATTTAGGAATGAAGTACGTGACTCGGATTGTGACTGCTCGAGATATGCACGACGCGAAAGTACAACATTGTTGCGATTCTTATCTAATTCAATAATTCTTGCTTCGACTTGCTTGCCGATGTAAGGCGATAGATCGCGTACTCGACGCATCTCAACAAGTGATGCTGGAAGGAAGCCTCGTAATCCGATATCGACAATCAAGCCGCCTTTGACGACCTCGATAACAGTTCCAACGACAACTTCATCGCGCTCTTTCTTGCCTTCAATTTCGCCCCATGCTTTTTCGTATTGGGCGCGCTTCTTAGAGAGGATTAATCGTCCTTCTTTATCTTCTTTCTGTAGAACGAGCGCTTCAATCCGCTCGCCAACTTTTACAAGTTCGCTTGGATCTAAGTCATGGCGAATCGAAAGTTCGCGCGAAGGAATAACTCCTTCGGTCTTGTATCCAATATCTAAAAGGACTTCGTCGCGATCTACTTGGACGACTATTCCTGAGACTAAATCACCATCATTGAAATTCTTTATTGTGCCTTCGATTGCTGCAAGAAAATCTGCTGCTGTTCCAACATCGTTAAGTGCTATTTGAGTTGACAAGGTACTCCGTGGAGAAATTTTCTAGTAGGGCACGCTTAAAGTCTGACTCCAATGTGAATTGGGCATTTCCTTCTAGGTCCAAGGCGATGCAAGATCCCTAAGCGAGGAGCGCAAGGCTACTTTCCCTTATGAGTAAGGGTCAATTTGAGCCTTTAGTGGGCTGCGAGATCCCAGCTCTTTCCAAAACCTACATTGACATCAAGCGGGGCTTTGAGTGGATACGCCCCACCCATCTCCCGGCGCACTAGTTTTTCAAGGGTTTCTGACTCCCCCGGAAAGACTTCGAAGATCAATTCATCATGGACCTGTAGCAGTAAGCGAGATTTAAGCCGCTCGGCTGAGAGAGATTTAGCTACGTTTAACATCGCAACTTTAATGATGTCGGCAGCTGAGCCTTGAATCGGAGCATTTAGAGCAGCGCGCTCTGCAACTTCTCGGCGCTGACGATTCTCATGGTTCAATTCAGGTAAATATCTACGCCGTCCTAGGATTGTTTCGGTATAGCCGCGCTCTCTTGCTGTACGTACTACTGCTTTCAGGTAATCCTGAATTCCACCAAATCTCTCAAAGTACTTACCCATCAAAGCACTTGCTTCAGTCGGTGAGATATCTAATTGCTGAGCCAGCCCAAATGAGGAGAGGCCGTAAGCAAGCCCGTATGACATCGCCTTAATTTGGCGCCGCATTTCGGCATCTACATCTTTGATTGCAATTCCAAATACTTGTGAAGCTACAGTGGAATGCAGGTCTTCCCCTTCATGAAATGCTTTAAGGAGCCCTTTATCTTCTGAAAGGTGAGCCATGATCCGCATTTCAATCTGGCTGTAATCTGCAGTCATCAGATTGACATAAGGAGCCTTGGCCACAAATGAGTTTCTAATCCTTCTTCCCTCATCACTTCTGATTGGAATATTTTGCAGATTTGGATCTGTCGAAGAAAGGCGCCCTGTGGCTGCGACAGTTTGCTGAAAAGTTGTATGGATTCGACCATCACTTGCAATTGCGCTGATTAAGCCTTCCACAGTCGTGCGCAACTTCCCCACTTCTCTAATGCGAAGTAGATTATTAAGCACAGGGTGACTTGTCTTAGCAAATAGCCACTCAAGGGACTCGGCATCTGTACTAAATCCAGTTTTGATTCGTTTTGTCTTCGGCAATCCCAGATCTTCAAAGAGAACTACCTGTAACTGCTTGGGAGAAGATACATTGAACTCTTTCCCAGCGGCTTTATGAGCTGCGGTTGTTGCTTCAAATTCTTCACTTGCAAAAAAATCTCTGAGGGAAGTTAGTTCCCTTTCATCCACACCAATACCTGTGCGCTCCATTTCGGCTAACAAGTGCAGGCTGGGCATTTCAAGGGAGGAGAAGAGCCCTTCAACTTCCCGGGTTCTTAGCTCGCCCACCAAGACTTCATGTAGATCTAGTAAATAAGCAGCGGCCTCAGGGCTCGCATCAGTGCCAAAGAGACTCTCCTCCTTTGGCGGAAGAGAAATATCCAAATAACGAACTAGTAGCTCATCGACCTCAAGGTCTCTAGTTCCGGGATTTACCAAGTAAGCAGCAAGTTCGATATCAAAGTCGCAGAAGCTCAATACCCCGCTTCTAATTAACTCTTTGCTCCTATGAGCGATCAGTTGAGAGACCTTTGGAATCTTCAAGCCTTCGCTTAAAGTTTGGATTACTCGGTTCTTACTCAGCGCAACTGCAATTTTCTCGCCACAAGCAAGAACTGCGATTGGAGAATTAGTCTCATTTAGCGCAGCGAGAAACTCTTTATGCGAAAGGCTCTCAATCTTGATCTTGCGAATCTTTGAAGGTGTTTTTGAAGTTGCGGATTGATCCTCGCCGCCACGAAGGGCTGCGGCCCGATCACGAAGCGCCTTAATCTCAAGCTTCTCGAAGAGAGCATTTGCCTTCGCGCCATCTATTCCACTCCATTGCAAATCTGGGATATCGAATGTGATGGGAACATCGGCTCGAAGTTGGGTCAACTCTCGATTCTTAATTACGCTATCAAGCGAGCTTCGAAGTGAATCACCGGCTTTGCCGGGAACTTCATCAACCAGCGCGATCAATCCTTTTAGCGAGCCGTATTCATGGATCCACTTCGCGGCAGTCTTCTCTCCGACGCCGGGGATTGAGGGCAAGTTATCGCTCGGATCCCCACGCAGCGCAGCAAAATCGGGATACTGCTTGGGGGTTAATCCATATTTCTCAGAAACTGCCTCAGGAGTCATCCGGGCTAAATCTGTGACTCCTTTTCGTGGATAAAGAACAGTAACTTTTTCATTTACTAGCTGGAAAGAATCTCTATCCCCAGTACAAATTAGAAATTCTGTATCACCATCTCCCCTAGCAACAATCGTTGCGATTACATCATCGGCCTCAAACCCTTCGCTTTCAAAACTTTTGATGTTGAATGCTGTTACGAGCTCAGAAATGTAAGAGAGTTGCGAGCGAAATTCATCTGGGGTCTTTGCGCGATTGGCTTTGTATTCAGGGAAAGCTTCGGTTCTAAAGGTATTTCGTGAGACATCAAATGCAGCTGCAATATGAGTAGGTTTCTCATCTCGAATCAAGTTAAGGAGCATCGAAGCAAAACCGTAGATGGCATTTGTATGTTGCCCACTTGAGGTTGTGAAATTCTCTAATGGCAGGGCATAAAAGGCTCGATAGGCAAGTGAATGTCCATCAATAAGAAGAATCCGCGGCTTCATCAACGACAATCCTAGGGATAGCCTCGTAGAATCCTCGCCATGAAAGATTTTATGGAGGTTCTGCGCGAGCGCGGTCGAGGTTCGCTCGATAAAAAAATGGGAATTGAGATTATTGAAGCGACCCCCGAGCGACTTGTTGGAACTATGCCGGTTGAAGGAAACACCCAACCGCTAGGTCTTCTTCACGGCGGCGCAAATGCTGTTTTGGCCGAGAGCCTCGGATCTATAGGCACCCAACTTCATGCCGGTCCAACCCGTCGAATTGTTGGAGTGGACATAAATGCAACTCACCACAAATCCGCAACCTCAGGAATCGTGACAGCAGTCGCAACTGCGATAACACTTGGTAAGACTCTCTGTTCTTACAATGTTGAGATAACTAATGAAAAAAGTGAACGGACCTGTACCGCGAGAATTACTTGTTTGATTCTTGCCGAGCGTTAATTAGTCAAGCTCGTGCGCGCCGGTACCCAGATAGGCTGACTTTACATGTGGGTCATTTAGTAGATCTTTACCTTTAGCCTCTTTGGTAATTGAACCAGTTTCTAGAACGTATGCCCGATCGGAACGAGAAAGCGCTTGTTGAGCATTTTGCTCAACCAGAAGAATTGTTACGCCTAACTTGTTAATTTGAGTAATAATTCTAAAAATATTTGCAATCATCTGTGGAGCAAGACCCATTGAAGGTTCATCAAGAAGCAGCACTTTTGGTTTCGCCATGAGTGCGCGACCAATGGCGAGCATCTGCTGCTCGCCACCTGAGAGCGTTCCTCCTGCCTGTGTTGTACGTTCCTTCAGCCGCGGGAACAATTCGTAAACCATGGAAAGGTCCTCTTGCATCTCACTCTTCTTTGATTTCAAGTGATACGTACCTAGTTCCAAATTCTCAAGAACCGTTAGACCCGGAAAGATTCCGCGACCTTCAGGAGCTTGAGAAATACCAAGATGAACTCGCTGGTGTGCCTTCGACCCGAAGATACTTCTTCCATCATATTCAATAGAGCCAGAAGTTGGATTTAACAGACCAGAAATTGTCTTGAGTAATGTTGTCTTTCCGGCTCCATTTGCGCCAATCAGTGAAACTATCTCACCCTGATATACCTTGATTGAAATTCCTTTTAGCGCCTCTATCTTTCCGTAGGCAACCCGGAGGTCCTTTATCTCAAGACGCATCTTCAGGAACCCCTAAGTAGGCCTCGATTACTCGAGGGTCATCTTGAACTTTTTGAGGAGTGTTATCAGCAATCTTCTGTCCAAAATCAAGAACGACAACTCGATCAGAAACTTTCATCACCAAGGACATGTCATGCTCAATTAGCAAGATTGTGTAGCCAGCATCTCGAATCTTCCGAATGACTTTGGCTAACTCGACTTTCTCGGCTGGATTGAAACCGGCTGCGGGTTCATCGAGAAGAATTAACTTTGGCTCGGTTCCTAATGCGCGCGCAATCTCAAGGCGACGTTGAACTCCGTATGGAAGATTCCTCGCAAGACGATCTGCGTACTCACCGATTCCGATGAAGTCCAATAACTCTTGGGCGCGCTTCTTATCGCGCTTCTCTTCTCTTCGTGAGACTGGTGATCCAAAAAGTCCGCCCACTAACCCAGAACGCTTATGGGTATCAGTTGCAGTCATGACATTCTCAAGCGCAGTCATGTCGCCCCAGAGGCGGATGTTCTGGAAAGTTCTTGCAATTCCACCTTTTGTAATCTTGTAGCGCTTCATTCCAGAGATTGACTTGCCTTGAAGATCGATTGAGCCGGAAGTGATGTGGTAGACGCCGGTTATAACGTTGAAAACCGTTGTCTTTCCGGCGCCATTAGGACCGATGAGGCCCAAAATCTCTTTCTCTTTTACATCGAAAGTTACATCGTTAAGAGCGGTTACGCCGCCAAAGCGCATCGTTACGCTCTTTAGGGAAAGAATCGATGTACTCATGGCTTCTCCTTATTTGGAAGAACCTTTTCGCGCTTCTTGCGTGGAAGTAATCCGTCAGGACGAAGATTCATCATTATTACTAAAACTAGACCGAAAACTAGAAGTCTTGCATCGGAAATGAAGCGAATGCGATCCGGTAAGTAGCCAAGAATTACGGCCCCAAGAATTACTCCCCAGATATTTCCCATTCCACCAAAAACCACGCAAGCGAGAATCAAAATAGAAATCTGCAGTGTGAAGTTGTCGGGAGCGATGAAAAGCGTTTTTGATGCATAGAAAACTCCTGCTGCTCCACCCACGGAGGCACCGAGGACGAAAGCCCAAACTTTGTATTTAAATGTTGGAACACCCAGTAGCTCGGCCGCATCCTCATCTTGACGAATAGATTCCCATGCTCGGCCAGCTCGGCGAACTGAAAGGCGGCGCACCATCCAGATGGCAAGTAAAATTAGCATCAGGAGAGTCCAGTAGTAGATGCGATGGCTATCAAATCGATATTCGATTCCAAAAATACCAGGAGGGGTTGGAATATTGATAATTCCTTCAGAGCGGCCGAGCGTGCCCAGGTTTAATGCCACAATTCTTACAATTTCACCAAAACCAAGTGTAATAATTGCTAAATAGTCGCCGCGAAGTTTAAGAGCAGGAACTCCTAGAATAATGCCCGAAAACATAGCCATGGCAATTCCAATCGGCAAAATCTCCCAGGTATTCAAGCCTGTCCTGGTCCCAAGTAAGCCCATGGTGTACGCGCCAATTGCAAAGAAGGCTACGTAACCAAGGTCTAGGAGTCCACTCTTGCCAATAACAATGTTTAGGCCGATTGCCATTAGGACAAACATTGCTATTGGATAAACCAGAACTGATTCATAATCAGCAATTGGAGTATTTAGAATTGTGCCCCCCATAAATGGAAGAGCGGCTGCAACTGTCATCGCCCCAAGTGCGATTCCAATGCGACCAAAACGGCCCTGGTTCTCCCAGATTGCCGCTCCCTTGTCCCGAAGATTTATCATCATGCCCTCGTCTGAGTTAGCGCTTCACCGAATAAACCATTCGGTCTGGTGTAGAGAACGAGTACGAGCACCACGAATACTGTGACAGCTTTCCATTGTGTTCCCAGGAAGAATGAGGCATAAGTTTCAAGAAGTCCGAGAGCTAATCCACCATAAAAAGCCCCTTTGATATTTCCGATTCCCCCTAGGATAGCCGCAGTAAATGCTGCGATTCCAAGCTCAAACCCGATATTTGAAGCTGTATTTTCATACTTTAAAGTATAAAAAAAACCAGCTGCACCAGTCATTAATCCACCAACTAAGAATGTGGCCGACACTACTCCATCAATATTTATACCCATCAAACGAGCAGCGTTGGGGTTCATAGAGACTGCACGAATTGCCTTACCCATGCGGGTTCTATTAACAAAAGTAATGAGCACAGCAAAGAGAATTAATGCAGATGTGACAATAATTGTATTATCGATTCGAATGCCCGCATCAAAGAACTGTCCAATGAACTTTTTCTCCATAGCGCGCGGACTTGCAACTGGTCTTGAATCAGTAAGAATTCGAACGCTCTCTGCAAGAACCATTGATACACCGATAGCTGAAATCAAGGGAGCGAGAACTCCAGAGTTCATTCTGCGCAATCTGCGATAGGCAACGATTTCAACTAGCATGGAGAGTGCGCCCGATACCAACATAGAAAAGATCAATGCGGTTGCAAGAACGAGCCAGAGACGGAGGCCGGTTGCTGGCTCTGAGGCTTGAGTGAATTTAAACAAATCTCGAATCACAATAATCGTGGCAAAAGTACCAACCATAAATATTTCCGAATTAGCAAAATTGATCATGCGCAAAACGCCATAGACCATTGTGTAGCCGAGGGCTATGAGGATGTAAATAAAGCCAAGACTTAAGCCACCAAAAGTCAACGACCAAAATTGATCTAGAAAATTTCCGATCAAGGCGCTTGATTCCTATCTAGAGGTTTCAATTAGAGCTTCGGCAGGCCCTCGAGATGAGGAGCCTGCCGAATCCTGACTCTCCTACTTTTTTACTTTACTGGCCCTGTGAACGTAATAACGCCACCTTTGACTTCGAAGCCATTCATGCCACCACCAGCGACATCACCAAAAGCATCAAACTTAATGGTTGCACCAGTTAATGACTTGCCTTTATATGCCTTAACGCACTTGAGCATAGCTTCGCGGGTTGAAGCACCCTTTGTAACACAGCTCAAGAATACATTTGTGGCATCAATTGCCTCAGCAGCATAAACGCCCGAGGACTTACCCATCTTCTTCTTGAAATCTGCTTCAAGCTTTGCGCTGATTTCAGCAAGTGGGACTGTTCCCGCAGTTAGACGAACACCCTCAAGAACTGATGCTGGAGCAAGGGTTACGAATGTTGGGCTTAGAACACCGTCGCCGCCTGCAAGGATCCCTTTGTACCCGCTATCACGTAGTTGCTTGAAGAATGGTGCAGCCTGTGGGAAATAGCCGGTATAGATAACAACGTTTGCACCTGCGGTCTTAATCTTCGAGATTGTTGCAGACCAGTCAGTTGTCTTATCTGAAACGCTGTCAAAGCCAGCTGATTGACCAGCAGGAATTGAAGGTTTCATGTAATCAACTAGACCAACGCCGTACGCTGATTGGTCATCCACTACGAAAACCTTTGGTGATGGAACACCATTTGTAGCCAATTTAAATAGTGATGGACCCTGAACCTTGTCAGTTGGTGGTATCCGGTGAAATACAGGAACGCCCATGGCTCCACCCTGAGCGGCTGGGTCTGTGATTGACACGCGTGTTGCTGATGGGGAAATCATCGGCAAGAGAGTCTGCTTGTAATAAGGAAGTGCGGCAATTGTTGCACCTGAGTAGGCAGCACCTACAAGACCAATAATTTTCTTGTTTGATGCGATTCCTGGAGCAACCTTTGCAGATTGTGCTGGATCGCCCTGGTCATCTGCCTCCACAACTTTAATGTTGTACTTGCCTTTGTTCTTTGCGTTAAAGAGTTTGATGGCGTATTTCATGCCAGCCAATTCATCCTGACCAACCGATGCTTCTTCACCAGTTAGAGGACCCTGAAACGCGAGGGTGATTGTCTTTGGAGCTGCATTCGATGCTGGAGCAATCGCAACCGCAGAACCTGCAGCAAGAGCGATTACGGCAGCAACAGAAATTAAGCGTTGCCTCTTCATTTGTTGCCTTTCATTCATGATCATGCCCCCTGGGACAGGGAGGGGTGAAGGCTAGCGTTAGCCTCACGCTCAGCACAATCGAATACCACACGCCCTTAAATAACTTTCCCGTTATATGAGACGGTTCCCAACCAAATTAGCTAGATGTTTGGGGCCGATGCCGGGTCAATAACCGCTTGGGCCACTTCCTTCATCGAGACCCTGCGATCCATCGCTGTCCGCTGAATCCATTTAAATGCTTCAGGTTCGCTCAACTTCATCGCCTGCATCAAGATTCCTTTGGCGCGATCTATCAATTTTCGAGTTTCAAGACGTTCTGCAAGATCACTTGCCTCTGCCCTTAGGGCAAGCATCTGGGAGTGCCTAGTAATTGCGATTTCAATTGCAGGAAGTAAGTCATTAATCGTGAAGGGTTTGACCACGTACGCCATAACGCCGGCATCAACTGCTCGCTCAACAAGATCTTTCTGACTAAAGGCCGTGAGCATTAGAACTGGACTTATCTCAACAATAGATTCGGCTGCGGTGATGCCATCAATTTTGGGTATCTTCACATCAAGAATTGAAAGATCAGGTTTCAATTCCTTTGCAAGATTTACCGCTTCCTCACCATTTGTAGCCTCACCCACAACTTCATAACCGCTCTCACGCAACATCTCAGCAAGATCCATTCGAATCAGAGTTTCATCTTCGGCAATCAAGATTCGCTTAGTGGCAGATTTGCTATCAGTCATGTGCCTCGAGTCGGATTTGAACCGACACTATACGGTTTTTGAGACCGTCCTCTCTACCGTTGGAGTACCGAGGCGAGGAGTTCGTAGTTTAGCGATATGCGGCAGCAACGCCACCTACTGCATCACCGATGATATGTACGCGCATCGCATTTGTAGATCCGGGAATACCTGGTGGCGAACCAGCAACAATCATGATTGCCTCACCCTTGTTGACCCTATTTTCCTTAATGAGGATTGCATCAACTTGCTTGACCATTTCATCTGTGGTTTGAACTAGTGGAGTAATGAAAGTTTCAATTCCCCAAGAGAGCGCTAATTGATGATAAGTAGTCTCATCAGGCGTGAGCGCAACTACTGGAATGTTGCTCCGTAAGCGCGACATTCTTCGAGCGGAATCCCCCGATTTTGTAAAGGTCGCAAGCACCTTTGCTCCGATTACTTGTCCAACTTCTGTTGCAGCTTTTGTGATTGCTCCACCTTTAGTTTTTGGGTTGTGCATAAGAGCTGGAATCAAATGGAGCGCATCGGTCTCAGTCTTTTCAATAATCCTTGCCATTGTTCGCACGGCTTCGGTTGCATAATTACCAACGCTGGTTTCACCTGAGAGCATCAAGGCATCTGCTCCATCTAGAACGGCGTTAGCGCAATCCGTTGCCTCAGCTCGAGTCGGGCGAGCGTTGTTGATCATTGAATCAAGCATCTGGGTTGCAACAATTACCGGCTTAGCCTGTTCGCGAGCAAGTGTGATGCAGTGTTTTTGAATTAGCGGAATATCCTCAATCGGCACCTCAACGCCAAGATCGCCTCGAGCGACCATGATTCCATCGAAAGCCTCGATAATCTCAGGGAGGTTTGCAACAGCTTGTGGTTTTTCAATCTTGGCGATTACCGGACGGCGAATGCCTAGTTCATCCATGATCTTATGGACGCCATCGATATCTCGTGCACTTCGAACAAAGGAGAGCGCGGTGAAATCTGCTCCGGCCTTTAAGCCCCAGCGCAAATCCTCAATATCTTTATCAGATAGCGCAGGAACAGAAACTGCGACTCCGGGGAGATTTAAACCTTTGTTATTTGAAACGGTTCCAGCTTCAACGCACTTTGTTTCAACTTCATTTGTAGATACCTTTGTAACCTCAACGGCAACTTTTCCATCATCAATAAGAATGCGATCGCCGACTTTGCAATCTCCTGGCAGACCTTTGTAGGTAGTGCTAACTCGATCCTTAGTTCCAACAACTTCATCAGTAGTAATGACAAGTTTGTCATCTACCTTCAAATCATGAGCTCCAGCTTCAAATCTTCCTAACCTTATTTTTGGACCTTGCAAATCAACCAGGATTGCTACAGCAACGCCTTTTTTTGAGGCAAGTTCGCGAACTAGCTTCAGCTGCACCTCATGATCTTTGTAATCACCGTGAGAGAGATTTAGCCGCGCAACATTCATTCCGGCATCAATTAGGGAACCTAACGCATCAGCGCTTGATACAGCGGGGCCAAGAGTGCAGACAATCTTCGCTCTACGCATTAGCCAACCTTATTCCATCCCACCAATCGGAAATAAGTTCACTTAATAAATTCACTCGTATCAGACGACGAGTGGCCGCGCAGTAGGAAGGATTGGGGCCGGGAGTTGAGTCCTTCCCATCAAATATTCATCGACGGCTGCGGCTGCGCTTCTTCCCTCGGCAATTGCCCAAACAATCAAGGATTGGCCACGGCCTGCATCTCCGCAAACAAAAATCTTCTCAACACTTGTTGCATAAGAATTATCACGTTCAATATTTCCGCGCCCATCAAGCTTTACTTCTAGATCTTTAACTAACTTGTTCTGTTCGGGGCCGACAAAACCCATTGCTAAGAGAACCATGTCCGCAGGAATAACTTTTTCGGTGCCAGAAATGGGCTCGAATTTTCCATTCTCAAACTTTGTCTCTACAACCTTTAATCCAGTTAGGTTTCCATCTTTATCTTTGATGAACTCCTGAGTTGCAATGGCGTACATGCGCTCGCCAGCTTCTTCATGCGCGCTACTCACTCGATAAACCATCGGATAGGTTGGCCAAGGTTGAGATGAAGGCCGCTCTTCGGTTGGCCTTGGCATGATTTCAATTTGGGTGATGCTCGCAGCTCCTTGACGTATCACAGTACCAAGGCAATCTGCTCCAGTATCACCGCCACCTAAAATAATTACAGTCTTACCCTTTGCGTTAATGACAGGCTCTTCTGCAAGTTCGCCAAGCGCTTGCTTATTTCCCCAAGGCAAATACTCCATTGCTTGGTGGATTCCGCGCGCTTCTCTTCCAGGAATATTCAAATCCCGGGCAATAGTTGAGCCAACGGCAAGAACGACTGCGTCATACCGCAACTTCAAATCATGCGCAGTTAAATCAACGCCAACATTTACACCGGCACGAAAACGAGTGCCTTCACGTTGCATCTGATTTAGGCGACGATCCAAGATTGACTTTTCCATTTTGAATTCTGGGATTCCGTAGCGTAGAAGCCCGCCAATCTTCTCAGCGCGCTCGTACACGACGACGGTATGTCCAGCACGTGTTAGCTGTTGGGCTGCTGCAAGTCCCGCAGGTCCAGATCCAATAACCGCAACAGTTTTACCGGTAATTCGATCCGGTTGAAGTGGTTTTACATTTCCAGCTTGGAACGCCTCTTCTATTGTGCGCAGTTCAATCTGCTTAATAGTGACTGGATTTTGATTTATGCCTAGTACACATGCTGTCTCACACGGAGCGGGACATAGCCTTCCGGTGAACTCTGGAAAGTTATTGGTTGCGTGCAGGCGATCAATTGCATCAACTTTTTCATTCCGCCAAATCAGATCGTTCCACTCAGGAATTAGGTTTCCAAGAGGGCAGCCTTGATGACAGAAAGGAATTCCACAATCCATGCAACGTCCCGCTTGACGTTGCAGAGTGGAGAACTCTTGCTCCTCGTAAACCTCACGCCAATCTCTAATCCGTACATCAACTGGGCGGCGCTTTGGGGTCTCTCGATCAAATTTTAGAAAGCCTTTTGGATCAGCCATTTAGCACCTCCATGATCGCTTGTTCAACTGGCTTACCCGATTTTTTAGCAGCTGCAATTACATTTAGGACTCGGGCATAGTCGCGTGGCATGATTCTTGTGAAGCGAGTGGATGAACTCTTCCAATCCTTCAATAGTTCTGATGCCACCTTCGAACCCGTTTCAGCGTGGAACTTCGAGACGATCGCTTCTAGTTTTTTCTTATCCTCATCATCTAGTGGCTGTAAGTCGACCATCTCGGTATTGACTAATTTCGGATCTAGATCAAGGAGAAACGCAACTCCCCCAGACATTCCAGCTGCAAAGTTTCTTCCAGTCTTCCCAAGTACCACAACCACACCGCCAGTCATGTATTCGCAGCCATGATCCCCAGTGCCTTCGACTACTGCAGTTGCGCCAGAGTTGCGGACGCAGAATCGCTCGCCAACAACACCGGATACGAATATCTCACCGCCCGTTGCGCCATAACCAACAACGTTTCCAGCAATCACATTCTTACTTGATTCAAATTCTGCTTTCTCATCTGGCCTTACTATCAATCGGCCACCCGAGATTCCTTTGCCCAGGTGATCATTGGTATCGCCGTAGAGACGAATTGTGAGTCCCTTTGGAATGAAGGCCCCGAGTGACTGACCGGCTGAGCCATGCAAGGTGACTTCGATCGTATCTCCAGGTAAACCATTACCCCCGAAACGCTTTGTGATTTCTGAGCCCAGGATCGTTCCCACGGTGCGATTTCTATTCCTTACTGGAAGAGAAATTGAGATGTGCTCTCCTGTCACTAGAGCTGGTGCTGCAAGCTTCAACAACTCGTTATCAAGTGCGCCACTTAGACCATGATCTTGTTCGACCGATTTCTTTCGCGCAGGATATTTAGTGCTAACTGGGAACTTTAAAATTGGTTCAAGATTTAGCCCAGATGCTTTCCAATGTTCAACCGCTTTGCGCGTATCTAGAACTTCAACTTGTCCGATTGCTTCATCAAGTGAACGGAAGCCCAACTTTGCCAACCACTCACGGACTTCTTCTGCGATGTACTCAAAGAAGGTCTCAACAAATTCAGGTTTGCCAGTAAAGTGTTTGCGCAGTTCTGGGTTCTGGGATGCAACTCCGACTGGGCATGTATCTAGATGACAGACTCGCATCATTACACAACCCGAAACAACGAGTGGAGCTGTGGCAAATCCATACTCTTCGGCACCGAGCAAAGCAGCGATGATCACATCGCGACCAGTCTTCATCTGGCCATCTGTTTGTACTGTGATTCGATCTCTTAAGCCATTTAAAATCAAAGTCTGTTGAGTCTCAGCAAGGCCTAATTCCCACGGAGCACCAGCGTGCTTTAACGACGTAAGCGGTGACGCACCAGTTCCGCCATCATGACCAGAAATTAGAACAACATCAGCATGCGCTTTTGAAACACCAGCGGCAACAGTTCCTACTCCAACCTGGGCAACTAACTTCACATGAATACGAGCGTCACGATTCGAGTTCTTTAAATCATGAATCAGTTGGGCGAGGTCTTCAATTGAGTAGATATCGTGATGAGGAGGCGGCGAGATAAGTCCAACTCCAGGAGTCGAGTGGCGCGTCTTTGCAATCCACGGATAGACCTTATTTCCAGGAAGTTGTCCGCCTTCACCAGGCTTTGCACCCTGTGCCATTTTTATCTGCAGATCATCGGCGTTAACAAGATATTCGCTCGTAACACCAAAGCGACCTGAGGCAACCTGCTTTATAGCCGAACGTTTTGAGTCGCCATTTTCAAGTGGTTGAAAGCGTTCCGGATCCTCACCACCTTCGCCAGTATTTGATTTCGCGCCAAGGCGATTCATTGCAATCGCAAGAGTTTCGTGCGCCTCTTGCGAAATCGAACCGTATGACATCGCACCGGTTGAGAATCGCTTTACGATTGATGAGACAGGTTCAACTTCATCGATTGAAATTGGCTTTCGGACTCCCTCTTTAAATGTAAAGAGTCCACGCAAAGTCATGAGAGCTTCTGATTGTTCATCAATTCGGGTTGTGTAACGTTTGAAGATGTCATAGCGCTTAGCGCGGGTAGCGTGTTGCAGCGCAAAAACCGTTTCGGGATCAAAGAGATGTGGCTCGCCTTCACGGCGCCATTGGTACTCTCCGCCGATCTGTAGCCGCTTGGTATTCGGGATCTCTCCTCCGGGTGGGTATGCAATGTGGTGACGCTTAATTGTTTCTTCAGCAATCACTTCAATTCCAACTCCACCGAGTCTTGAGGTAGTGCCAACGAAATACTCATCAATTAACTCTTGTGATAGCCCTAGGGCTTCAAAAACTTGCGCGCCCGTATACGAAGCGATTGTTGAAATGCCCATCTTTGACATAACTTTTAAAACACCTTTACCAAGCGCCTTAATTAAGTTGTAAACCGCTTTATCTGCCGTTACATCCGTGATGATTCCATGAAGCACTAAATCTTCCGCAGATTCCATCGCGAGATAAGGATTTACAGCGGCCGCTCCATAGCCAATCAAGAGAGCGACATGATGCACTTCTCTTACTTCGCCGGTTTCAACAACCAGGCCAACCTTGGTGCGAGTCTTTTCGCGAATGAGGTGATGGTGCACGGCAGCAGTAAGTAATAAAGAGGGTATTGGTGCGTTCTCGCCATCTCCATCTCGATCCGAGAGCACAATGATGCGCGCACCCTCGCTTATTGCCGCTGAGACTTCAGCTCTAATCTCCTCAAGTCTTGCCTTTAGACCCTCCCCCCCATCTGCGATCGGGAAGAGTCCACGAACCACATAGCTAGAGAAACCAGGATTATTTCCATCAGCATTCACATGGATGATCTTCGCTAGTTGATCGTTATCAAGAACTGGGAATTCAAGGGAGATCTGCCGACAAGATGCTGGGCCAGGATCTAAGAGATTATGTTCCGGGCCAATCGAGCTGCCTAGGGAAGTAACGAGCTCCTCGCGAATTGCATCGAGGGGTGGGTTAGTTACTTGGGCAAAGAGTTGAGAGAAGTAATCAAAGAGGAGTCTGGGTTTTTCAGAGAGAACGGCCACAGGGGTATCAGTGCCCATTGAACCGATTGGTTCTGCTCCAGTCCTAGCCATCGGAGTAATAATCATGCGCAACTCTTCTTCGGTATAACCAAATGCACGCTGTCTTCGTAGAACCGATGAGTGCGGATAGAAGATGTGTTCGCGAGCCGGAATATCCTTAAGTCGCACCATTCCAGCGTGTAACCACTCGCTATAAGGTGCGGCGTTAGCTAACCCATCCTTAATTTCATCATCTTCAATTATTCGACCATCATTTAAATCAACCAAGAACATCTTGCCTGGTTGCAATCTACCTTTACGCAAGACGCGATCTTGTGGGATATCAAGAACGCCAACTTCACTTGCCAAGACAACAAGTCCATCCTTTGTGATCCAGAATCGACTTGGTCTTAGCCCATTTCGATCTAAGACAGCCCCAATCAAGTTTCCATCAGTAAAGGTGATACATGCCGGTCCGTCCCACGGTTCCATAAGGGAAGCATGGAATCGATAGAAATCTTTTCTAACTTCAGACATGGTTTCGTGGTTCTCCCACGCCTCAGGAATCATCATCAAGACTGAGTGCGGAAGTGAACGGCCACCCAGGTAGAGAAGTTCTAGAACCTCATCAAAGGAGGCGGTGTCGCTTCCATTGGGATCAACAATCGGAAAGAGGCGCTTTAAATCCCCTGGGATTAACTGGCTTTCAAGAAGTGATTCACGCGCGGCCATCCAATTGCGATTGCCTTTAACGGTATTGATCTCACCATTATGGGCGACAAATCGGTATGGGTGAGCAAGAGGCCAAGATGGAAAGGTGTTTGTGGAAAATCTTGAATGAACCAAGGCAAATCTTGATGCGAACTTTTCATCGCGCAAATCTGGAAAAAATTCAGAGAGCTGATGGGTAGTGAGCATGCCTTTATAGACGATGGTCTGGGATGATAGTGAGCAGAAGTAGATTTGAAGTTGATGCTCAGCACGCTTTCTAAAACAGAAAGCTTTCCTATCTAGTTCAATACCACGCTCGCCATTAGAGCCAGCTAAGAAGATCTGTTGAAAGTTCGGCATGATTGAGGTTGCAGTGTCACCAAGACTTGCTGAGTCGATCGGAACTTCGCGCCAACCTAGAAGTTCCAGCCCCTCTTCTTTCGCTAAAACCTCAAGGCGTGCTAACTCCTTAAATTCTTTTGGAATGAATGCAATACCGGCTGCATAACTCCCTAATTCAGGGAGTTTGAAGGAGAGAACGCTACGGAAGAATTGATCTGGGATTCCGATGAGAATTCCTGCGCCATCACCGCTATTTACTTCCGCGCCTGATGCGCCCCGATGTTCAAGATTTTTAAGTGCTTCTAGACCTTGCTCAACTATCTCGTGCGTTGCATTCTTATTGAGAGTCGCGACCATGGCAACGCCGCAGGCATCATGCTCGAAGGATGGATCATAAAGACCATCTCGCTCCGGCAGAGCGCTAAAGAGTTGTGAGAATGCCATCAGACTCCATCCCTTAATTCAATAAAGTCGTTAGCTCACAGAGTTAGCTGAAATGACTTGTTGGGACGGCAATGGCCCGGTGGAAGGGAAAATCTACCAAAGAAACTAAATACCGGATATCTGAGCGATCTGGCCTACTGCAGCGGTTATGGCCATTCCAAGCGCGCCACCCAAAACAATGCGAATTGTGGTTCGGCCAATCTTTGCCCCAGCAGTCTTTGCGCTGACAACACCCGCAGCAACTAGGCCAAGGAATGAGAATCCAATGATTGAGAGCGCCTCCTCGCCCAGGCCCGGTGCAAAAGCTCCTAGAAATGGAATCAGTCCACCGGCGGTAAAACTTAGGGCCGAGGCAAACGCTGCTTGCAAGGGCCGCGCTTTCGTTGCTTCGTTCTGGCCAAGCTCATCTCGTAAATGCGCGCCAAGTGCGTCATGTTGATGAAGTTCCTTCGCAATCTGCACAGCTAATCCCCGCGAAATTCCTCGTGCTTGGTAGATCTGAGTTAACTCTTCCAATTCACCTTCTGGATCCTCTTTAAGATGTTCCATCTCAAGAAGTCGATCGGACTCCTCGATGTCATTCTGCGAGCGAACTGATACATACTCACCGACAGCCATAGACATCGCACCTGCTGCAATTGCGGCCGAGCCGGCTGTTATGACAAATTCATTTTTTCCAGCTGAAACAATTCCGATCATCAGCGAAGCCGTTGATACAAGACCATCATTGACGCCAAGGACAGCAGCACGCAACCAACCAGCACGGTGGGTTTTGTGGTCCTCGATCGGCTTATTTATATGATTGAGATTCATGACTTAACTTTACTTTGACCGGGACGAATTAACCTATAAGCAACGAAAGTGGCTGAAACGAAGAGAATGAGACTGGTCCAAATATTAAGCCGGAGCCCTAAAATCAAATTACTCTCATCTATTCGTAGCGTTTCAATCACACCACGTCCCAATGAGTAAAGCGCTACGTAAAACGCAAAGATGCTTCCCTTTTGCAAAGCGTGACGCCTACCAAGCAGAACAAGAAGTGCTGCAATTAGAAAGCACCAGAGTGCTTCGTAAAGAAAAGTGGGATGAAAAGTTTCAAACTTGGAGTAACCAAAAGGGCGATATCGAAGTGGTATCTCTAGCGCCCAAGGCGCATCAAGAGGTCTGCCAAACAATTCCTTATTAAACCAATTACCAAATCTTCCAATTCCTTGAGCCACTAATAGGCCCGGTGCAATTGCATCTGCAAAACTCGCAAAGGAAATATCGGCACGTTTTGGATGTCTTCTATATGCAAGAAATGCACCGAGTGCACCGAGGCTTATCGCCCCCCAAATCCCAAGCCCGCCTTGCCAGATATAGAAGGCCTCGATGGGGCGTCCGCCTTCACCAAAGTAATCTGATGGAGAGGTAATGACGTGATAAATCCTTCCGCCAACGATTCCGGCGGGAACGGCGAAGATTGCGACATCTCCTACAACTCCTGCTGCTCCACCCTTTGCGACAAATCTTCGACTTCCAATCAGGACTGCGGCGACGATTCCCAAAATAATGCAGAGGGCATAGAAATGAATGGTCAGCGGCCCGATTTCAAGTAGAGACCGGGTCGGTGAGGGAATGCTTAAGAAGCTCACTCTTGACTTTCTTTACTTGGCTGCTTCTACAGCCGCCTTGAACTCCTCAACGTTAAAGTCATTTGACTTACGCTCCCAGAGTTTGCCATTTATAAAGATTGTCGGAGTACCTTGAACTTTGTTTTTCGGCATGGACTCCGCAACTTTTTTCACAGTATCACCAAATTCATTATTGTTGACACAGTCCTTGAAACTCTGAGTTGTGATTCCCAATTTTTCGCCAATGGTAATCAAATTCTTATTTGAGAAGAGTCCGGAGTTCTCAGCTCCTTGCACGTTATAGATAGCCTTATGGAAATCAAGGAAGCGGCCCTCTTCAACTGCGCAATATGAAGCATTAGATGCTCGAACTGACTCTTGACCTAAGAAGGATGCCATGTGATAAACAACTTTGGCTTCTTTATTTCTTATTAACTCATCTACATACGAACCATTTGCCTGTTCAAAGAAGTTGCAATACGGGCACTGGAAGTCCTCCCAGATATCAATTTGAAGAGTTGCATCAGGGTTAAAAACAATTCCGTAGTCATTTGTCTCACTTACAGTGCCAACTAGTGGCTCACCCAGCGATGAAGTATCAAGGTTCTCGATTGCTAACGGAGACTCCGCACTGCTTCCGGATTGCCTATCAAGTACAGTGAAAACTCCCAGGATAAGAATTACGAAGCCAATCATTCCCAAAACAAGATTCCTCGTAAGGGTGTCACCTTTTGGCTTCTGGTCTCTTACTCGCTCTTTCGCTTGCTTGGGCACCTTTACTCCTAGCGTTTGCGTTACTTAATCGATAGAAAAAATTCTAAGGCATAAGGGCGAAAGAGTCCTCTTACCTTCTAACCGCCTCAGATAGTTCTTGCGAGAGAGCGGTCAGGCTTCGATTTGCCTCTTGCTCATCCCCATTTTCAAGTAATAACTTAATGAATGCTGAGCCAACAATCACGCCATCGGCATATTTGGCGATCTCGCTTGCTTGTTGGCCATTTGAGACCCCAAGGCCTACTGCTACAGGAGTTTTTGATACCTCTCTAATACGCATCACAAGAGATTCAGCCGCCCCGGATAAAGCGCTCCTTGTGCCGGTAACTCCCATCAAGCTTGCCGCGTAGATGAAGCCAGAACAGTTTGAAGTTACTTTTGAGAGTCGGGCATCTCTTGTGCTGGGGGCAACAACGTAAACGCGATCTAATTTAGAGTCCTGCGTTGCTTTAATCCAATCTTGCGACTCCTCGATTGTTAAATCAGGAGTGATTACGCCACAACCGCCTGCGTCTCTTAGCTCCTGTGCGAAAGCATCGACTCCAAATTTTTCGATTGGATTCCAGTAAGACATAACAAGAGTTGGAACCGTACTCGAAGCAACAATTTCGAATACTTCTTTTGCACCAACACCATTCGCTAACGCAATCTCTGATGCTTGCTGGATAACAGGGCCATCCATTACTGGATCGCTATATGGAAATCCGACTTCAATTAGATCAACGCCACCATCAATCATCGCCTTAATCGCCGACTTGCAACGCTCCATATTCGGAAAGCCCGCCGTCAGATAGCCGATTAAGAGCGCGCGATTTTCTTCCCGCGCTATTTCAAAACTTTGACCAAGAAGGTTCATTGAACTCGGCTTGATTTCTAGAGTGGAATTCCGAAGTAATTTGCGGCCGTTTGAACATCTTTATCTCCGCGACCAGAGAGATTAATCAGGAAGTTAGCTCGCTCCCCCAGCTCTTTACCTACTTTGATTGCACCAGCAAGGGCATGTGCTGTTTCAATCGCCGGAATTATTCCTTCACTCTTTGATAGAAGGGCAAAGGCTTCCATTGCTTCCTTGTCGGTAATTGCTCGATATTCGGCTCTGCCTGATTCATACAAATAGGCATGTTCTGGTCCCACACCTGGGTAATCCAGGCCAGCTGAGATTGAGTGAGATTCTTTTGTCTGACCATCTTCATCTTGTAAGACATAGGTGCGAGTTCCGTGGAGTACACCGGGGGTTCCGCCAACTAACGTCGCTGCATGTTTTCCACTATCTAGCCCTTCCCCGCCGGCTTCAAGGCCAATCAAGCGCACTGATTTATCGCCAATAAATGCAGAGAAGATTCCGATTGCATTTGATCCACCACCAACACAGGCCAAGACCGCATCAGGCAGGCGTCCCGTTAACTCCAGGATTTGAGCGCGCGCTTCATCACCAATAATCCGATGGAAGTCACGGACCATGGTTGGGAAAGGATCCGGGCCAGCAACTGTGCCTAGAAGATAATGAGTAGTTTCAACATTTGTTACCCAATCACGCATCGCCTCATTTATCGCATCTTTTAAAGTCCGTGATCCAGTCGTAACTGGAATTACTTCTGCGCCAAGGAGTTTCATCCGAGCAACGTTAAGCGCTTGTCGCTTTGTATCTTCCTCACCCATGTAGACAACACATTCAAGACCTAATAAAGCAGCTGCAGTTGCCGATGCGACTCCGTGCTGACCGGCGCCGGTCTCAGCGATAATGCGTTTCTTACCCATCCGCTTAGTGATTAAAGCTTGTCCCAAGACATTATTTATTTTGTGACTTCCGGTGTGATTTAAATCTTCACGTTTTAGAAAAATTCGAGCTCCACCCGCGTATGCAGAGAAACGATGGGCTTCTGTAATTATTGAGGGCCTTCCGGTATAAGTCCGGTGCAATTCCATCAATTCAAATTGAAAGTCTGGGTCTTCTTGGGCGCTTTGATGGGCTTGGGCCAATTCATCAAGGGCCGATACCAGCGCCTCGGGAACAAAACGACCACCGAACTTGCCAAAGTGCCCAACAAGATCAGTACTCATGAGATAACCATACTTTTCACTTCATGCTCTCGCAGGATAGAAAGTCCTTTATCAGTTCAGCCGGGTTTGAGGCCTTAACTAAAGCCTCTCCAACCAAGATCGCATCCGCACCGTAGTTTCGAGCAAACTGCGCATCCGCTTTCGAACTCATCCCTGATTCCGCCACTCTTAATACCCCGTTCGGAATAAGAGGCAAGAGTTTTCTAAACGCACCTTGATCTACCTCGAGCGTCTTTAGGTTGCGCGCATTTACTCCAATTACTCTTGGGTTTATTGAAACCGCACGTTCCAGTTCCGCCTCATCATGAACCTCCACTAAAACGCTCATACCAAGGCCGGTGGCGAGATCCGAGAAGTCTCTTAGTTGGTGATTATCTAAAGCCGCAACAATCAACAGAATCAAATCAGCGCCAAACGCTCTACTCTCTTCAATTAAATACTCACTAACAATAAAGTCCTTTCGAAGCATGGGGATTTCAATTACTTCCCGAGCTGCTTGGAAATCCGCAAGGGATCCCTTAAATCTTCGTTCTTCGGTGAGAACACTTACGACTGATGCGCCGCTCTCAGCATAAGTTTTTGCAAGATTGGAGGGGCTAGGGATATTGGATAGATCACCTTTACTTGGTGAGGAGCGTTTAACTTCTGCAATCACAGAGAGGCTCTGACCTGAGAGCGCCGCAATCGCATCTCTTGCCTTTGGGGCTCTCTCGATCAGTTCTCTTAAACGAGCTTTATCAATCCTTCTGCGCGCCTCATCTTCTTTCACGCCTTCAATGATTGAATCCAAAACGCTCACGTTAAAGTCCTTAATTGATTTGCCGCTTCAATTGCGCCGAGCACAGCAGCCGCTTTATTGCGACATTCTTCCTCTTCATTTACAGGTATTGAATCAGCAACTATTCCCGCGCCTGCTTGGACATATGCAACGCCATTTTTTATAACTGCTGTGCGGATTGCAATACAAGTATCTAAGTTGCCTGTGAAATCGACGTAGCCAATTGCGCCACCGTAAATGCCGCGTCGGAAAGGTTCATGTTCTTCGATGATCTCCATCGCGCGTGGCTTCGGCGCTCCAGAGAGTGTTCCTGCAGGGAATACCGAATAAAGCGCATCAATTGCTAACTTCTTATCGCTGAGATCACCAAGTACCGTTGAAACTATATGCATTACATGTGAATACCGCTCTAGTTGCATAAATTCAACAACCTTTACTGAACCTGATTTACACACACGACCCAAGTCATTTCTACCTAGATCAACTAGCATCAAATGTTCCGCTCGCTCCTTAGGATCTTGCAGCAGCTCTTCGCCGAGCCTTACATCCTCGGCTTGATCGAGTGATCGTTTTCGCGTTCCAGCAATTGGGTGGACCATGACTTCGCCATCTGTAACCTTCACGAGCGCTTCGGGGCTAGATCCAACAATCGACAGGCCATCTCTAAAGCGGAATAAGTACATGTACGGGCTTGGATTGTGCAGCCTGAGCATTCGATAAACATCAAAAGGATCATTCTTAGATTCAATCTCAAAGCGCTGCGAGAGAACGACTTGGAACGCCTCTCCGCTTCTAATCTCTTCTTTAATGCTCTCTACAGATTTGATATAGCTATCACTTTCTGTCAGGCGCCGAAATGATGGAGCAGGACGAGCATCGATATGAGAAATTGTGCTTTGAATAGGACGCTTTAGCGCTTCTCGCATTACACCGAGGCGAACCAGCGCTGCTTCATAGGCCTCATCAACTCCATCATCAGAGCCATCCCAATTAATTGCATTTGCAATGAGAGTGACCGTTCCTTGTAGGTGGTCATAGATAGCAAGATCGGTAGTCAAGATAAATGCAATTTCAGGGAGATTAAGTAGATCACTTAAAGTACTTGGCAAAGATTCGAGGCGACGAACTGCGTCGTAGCCCATGTAGCCAACGAGGCCGCTAGTTAAGCGCGGCAAACCTTTTATTCTGGGAGCGCGAAGATGCGCGCTGGTTATTCGAAGCGCTTCAAGTGGATCAATACCAACGGGCGCACCGGCAGGCGGGCGTCCAATCCAAATAGCGCGACCAGCTTCCTCCGTAAGCGTTGCTTCACTATTTACTCCAATGAAGGAGTATCGAGACCATGCTCCACCATGTTCAGCAGATTCAAGTAGAAATGTATTTTCACGATGCCCTGCCAATTTGGCGTAGAGAGTTAATGGGGTTTCGCTATCAGCTAGGAAGCTCTCGGCTACCGGAACGACATTATGAGTTTTTGCGTACTCACGAAACTCTTCGAGGCGAATTGGCTTCATCGTTAATCTTTTAACTTTGAAATAGATTCATGGAAGCAACTCTGCTCTCCAGTATGACAAGCCGGTCCGTGGCTCTTTACCTTTAGCAAGAGCGCATCGCGGTCACAATCAATCGAAATAGAAATTACATCTTGAAAATTCCCAGAGCTTTCACCTTTAACCCAGAGTTGATTCCTGCTTCTACTCCAGAATGTGGCGCGCTTGCTCTCCAAAGTCTTCTCAAAAGCTTCACGATTCATCCAGCCCAACATCAACACTTCGCCGGTATCGCCTTCTTGCAAAATTGCCGCCACGAGGGCTTTCTCATCTTTAAAGATAGATGCCGAGTCCATGCTCAATTCTCGCTTACGCCATGAGCTTCGCGCACAACATATCCGCTCCTTGAGAGCGCCGCTTTAACCTCACCAATTCGATAGATCCCGAAGTGAAATACGCTCGCAGCCAATAAGGCGTCTGCGCCCTCGGCTAAAGCCCGCTCAAAATCAAGTAGATCACCGGCTCCGCCACTTGCAATTAATGGGACATCGCAAATTTGCCTAACCTTTCGAATCATCTCTAAGTCATAACCCGATCTAGTTCCATCGCGGTCCATCGAGTTAAGCAGTATTTCGCCGACACCACGTGATGCAGCCGCTTCAATCCAATCAAATGCATCAAGACCTGCGCTCTCACGACCACCATGAGTTGTGACTTCAAAACCAGATTTTGTGCGCGCTCGCCGCGCATCTACAGATAAAACAAGAACTTGTGTTCCGAATCGTTCCACAATATCTGAAATCAATTCTGGGTTTCTAATCGCAGCTGTATTTATCGAAACTTTATCGGCGCCTGCTCTGAGAAGTTGGTCTACATCATTAACCGATGAGATTCCACCGCCAACTGTTAGCGGAATAAAGATCTGATCGGCGGTGCGCCTTACATTCTCGAGCGTTGTTCCGCGTCCCTCGACTGATGCTGAAATATCGAGAAAGGTGATTTCATCAGCACCTTCCCTTGCATAGATTGCAGCCATCTCCACCGGATCGCCGGCATCCTTTAGATTTACAAAATTGATGCCCTTTACGACTCTTCCATTAGATACATCAAGGCAAGGAATTATCCGAGTAGCAAGAGTCATGAGCTCACCGATAGCGCTTCTTCTAGAGTGAAAGCTCTGGCATATAGGGCTTTCCCAACTATTGCACCTTCCACTCCAATTCCAACCAATTCCTTCAATTTCTTTAGATCATCTAATGAGGAAACACCTCCAGAGGCAATTACCGGTTTATTCGCAGCGGCACAAACTTGTTTCAGTAACTCAAGATTTGGACCTTGCAACGTGCCATCCTTGTTCACATCGGTAACGACGTACCTTGCACATCCCTCGCTATCAAGACGAGCTAGCGTTTCAAACAAATCCCCACCATCTTTAGTCCAACCCCGTGCAGCGAGTGTTCTTCCTCTTACATCAAGACCTACGGCGATCCGTTCCCCATGTTTGGCAATAACAGATGCCGTCCATTCAGGGCTTTCTAGCGCTGCGGTACCAAGGTTTACTCGAGAGCAGCCAGTAGCAAGAGCGCGATTTAAACTTTCTTCATCTCTGATTCCGCCCGAGAGTTCAACTTTGATATCTAACTTAGAGATAACTTCACGGAGTAAATCTTGATTCTCACCAGTACCAAATGCGGCATCAAGATCAACCAAGTGAATCCACTCTGCACCGGCGTTTTGAAATGCCATAGCTACTTCGAGTGGTTCACCGTATTGGGATTCAGCGCTGAGTTCGCCACGTACTAATCGGACCGCTTTTCCGCCACGAACATCGACTGCTGGGAGAAGTATTAGCTTGCTCATATTGAACTCACCCAATTTTTCAATAATTGAAGTCCAGCATCTCCGCTCTTTTCAGGGTGGAATTGCACTGCGCTAAGCGCGCCTTGCTCAACTGCGGCAATGAAGGTTTCACCATAATAACTAGACGCAATTGATACTTCTTTATTAGTACTTAACGCTGCATAAGAGTGAACAAAGTAAAAACGTTCGCCCGCTATTCCAGCTAACAAATTCATTTGTAAAGTCGTATTCACTTCATTCCAACCGATATGCGGTAGGACTGGGGCGCTAAGGCGCTTGACTTGCCCAGCCAGTAAACCCAATCCAGTATCCGATGATTCGTCACTTCGTTCAAACATAACTTGCATCCCTACACAAATACCCAGCGTCTTACGGCCGACCTTCAATCTCTCCTTAATTACTTGGTCACCTCGAACCGAATTGAGTTGCTTTATGCAGCTACCAAATGCTCCAACTCCAGGAACTACTAACCCATCCGCATTCAAAGCGACTTCATATTGCGAAGTGACTTCTACTTGCGATCCAACTCGCTCTAGCGCTCGCTGCGCTGATCGAATATTTCCTGAGCCATAGTCAAGGATTGCAATCAAAGAACGCCCTTTGTAGAGGGAACCCCAGTCACGCGCGAGTCGAGTGAGACTGCATCACGGAGCGCCCTAGCTACAGCTTTGAATTGCGCCTCAAGAACATGGTGGGCATTGCGTCCCTCTATAACTCTTATATGTAGCGCGATCCGAGCTTCAGCAACAAATGACTCCCAAATGTGCTTTCCCAAAGTTGTATCAAAAGTTCCAATTAACTCAACGATCTCAGGTTGGCGGTGAACAAGATAAGGACGTCCCGAAAGATCAACAGCCGCTTGCACCAGGACTTCATCCAACGGAACTAAAGCATCGCCGAATCTACGAATTCCGGACTTATCACCAAGGGCTTCGCGCAGCGCCTGTCCCAGCGCCAATGAGGTGTCTTCGACTGTGTGATGTGAATCGACATCAACATCACCCTTGGTCGAGACTGTTAAATCAAAGCCACCATGCTTGCCGAGTTGGGAGATCATGTGATCAAAGAAGGACACGCCGGTTTCAACTGAGATCTTTCCAGTGCCATCAAGATTCAATTCGACTTTCACTTCAGACTCTTTGGTTGATCTATCGACCTTTGCTATCCGTGCCATGTTCGCATTATCCCCTAACTGATTCTCTAAGTGCGGTTAAGAAAGCTTGATTCTCCTGCGCACTTCCGATTGTGACCCGCAACTTCCCTTCTAGACCTACATCTCTAATCAAAACGCCTTTTTCGAGAAGTGCTCGGAAAAGTTCACCTGAACTACTCTTGAACCCACCAAAAAGAATGAAATTTGCATCACTTGAATAAACTTTCAATCCCATATCAACCAGTGCTACGGCCAACTCATTACGAGATTCGATCAATCGCTTAACATCAAGCTTGAGCGCATCTCGATTTGCGATCGCAGTTCGCGCTGCTGCTTGAGTTAGCGCACTTAAGTGATAGGGCAACCTAACTAGTTGGATGGCTGAAATGACCTTCGGATCTGCAATCAAATATCCAAGACGGGCCCCCGCAAATGCAAAGGCTTTGCTCATAGTGCGCGATACCAAAATATTTGGAAAATCTTTTATTAAAGAAATCGCGGAGGGCTGGCTGGAAAATTCAGCGTAGGCCTCATCCACAACAAGAAGTGCACCTCTAGCCATCAATCGCTCAGCGAGCGCAGATATCAGCGCAATTGGCGTTGAAGTACCAGTCGGATTGTTTGGTGTTGTAATAAAGACGATCTTTGCCTCAGTCTGACCTGCTGAAGCAGAAATCTGATTTTCGCCGATCTCATAATTTTCATCTCTTGAAATCGCAATCCACTTCTTTCCGACTACCTTTGAAATGAGTGGATGCATTGAGTATGAAGGCTCGAACCCCAGCGCAGCGCCCTCAAAGGCTAAGAGAATTGATTGAATGATTTCGTTGCTTCCATTTGCCGCCCAGACCCACTCTTTATCTATTTTGATTTCATTCTCACGAGAAATGGAATTTGCAAGATCTTCGCGGAGGCTTATCGCATCTCGATCTGGATAGCGATTCAAGTCTTCTAATACCTCCGCGATTGAACTCTTTAAAGACTCTTGGAGGGCCTCACTTAATGAATATGGGTTCTCATTTGTATTTAGGCGCACCTCTACATCTAATTGGGGGGCGCCATATGGAGATAGACCTGCAAGATCAGAACGAATAGGCAACCATTTAGGCCAGTTTGTACTCATTCGAATCTCGCCTTAATTGCTTCGCCGTGGGCTGGCAGATCTTCAGCTTCGGCAAAGGTAACTACGCTCGGTGCAATCTCACGAAATGCGCGCTCGTTGTAATTCACAAAGTGAAGTCCACGTAAGAATGTCTGAACTGAAAGGCCACTTGAATGGCAAGCACAGCCACCAGTCGGTAGAACGTGGTTTGAACCAGCGAGGTAATCTCCAAGTGAGACTGGCGCAAAGCGCCCGAGGAAGATTGCGCCTGCATTTCTTATCTCTGCACTTGCTGCCTTTGGGTCTCGCACTTGAAGTTCAAGATGTTCAGCTGCGTAGGCATTAGCTACCTCGAGGCCATGTGCTAGATCATCAACAATTGCGATAGCAGATTGTGTCCCAGAGAGAGCTTCGGTAATTCGTTCACGATGTTTTGTGCGAACAACGCGAGAGATAAGCTCTCTCTCTACATCGGCTGCGAGCGTTAAAGAATCAGTGATGAGAATGGCGGCGGCAATCGTGTCATGTTCAGCCTGGCTAATTAGATCGGCGGCAACTTCACCAGCACTTGCACTTTCATCAGCAACTATCGCAATCTCAGTTGGACCGGCTTCCGAATCAATCCCGATTACACCTCTAAGCGCCCGCTTTGCAGCAGCAACATAGATATTCCCCGGCCCGGTCACAATATCTACGGGCTCGCTAATCATCTTTCCGTCATCATCTCTAATACCAAAGGCAAAGGCTGCGATTGCTTGCGCACCGCCAATTGAGTAAACCTCATCTATCCCAAGCAAAGCGCAAGTTGCTAAGACCGTTTCATTTGGCCAACCATCGTTATCTCGCTGTGGCGCCGAAGCTAGGGCAATGCTTTTCACTCCAGCAATTTGAGCCGGAACTACATTCATTACTACTGAGCTGGGATACACCGCGCGCCCGGCTGGGACATAGAGGCCAACGCGATCAACTGGAATCCATCGCTCTTCCACTTCCCCACCGTCAACAACCCTTGTAACTGAAGTCGCGCGAATTTGATCTTTATGAACAATTCTTACCCTTCGAATTGACTCTTCAATCACGGTGCGCAGAGCCGGATTCAATTTTGTTAATGACTTCTCGATTACTTCACGTGGAACTTTTATATTTAAGGGGCGAACTCCATCAAACTTTTCAGATAAATCATTCAGATCAGAGACGGAGCCCGTCTTAACTTTATTGATGATTGGCGCAATTTGCTGGAGAGCCGCATCAATGTCCATCGCGGCACGCGGCAGAGCCGCTCGATACTCACTTTTTGATAGCCGTTTTCCCCGTAGATCGACTCTTCTAATTGGGGAATTCACTACCCCATTCTAGATAAAGTGGCACTCACTCGCTTCTTAATATTTTGGCTATTTAAACCAGGCAGTCCGGACCAAGTATTGATTTCAAATCGGCGCTCAAACTTGGAGAGGCTGTGACTCTTAATCCATCGTCGAGTCTGAAAGTGGTCTCCTTTGCACTGCCCTCTATTCGAAGGTGGACTTCACGCGTTCCAGGATGCGAGCGGAGGATCTCCTTCATTCGATCTACAAGAGGTGGAGTACATCTTTGAGATTCGATTCGAATAATGAATGGTCCTATTGGAGCTTGGTTCACATTGGGAATTGACATATCAAGGGCGGTAAAGCGCGGTGTATCTTCACGTTTATCAACACGACCACGGATACTTACTATCCGATCTTCAATCAAACTAAGAGCATGTTGCTGGTAGGTATTAGCAAAGAAGAGCACATCGATTGCGCCCTCTAAATCCTCAACAGTAACTATCGCCCAGTTAGATCCCTGTCGACTTACTTTTCTCTGAACATTAGTTATTAGCCCAGCAACAGTGAAGACACTCTCGTGGGCCACATTCTCATCAAATAGCTGGCTTATTGGAATATCACGAACGCTCCGCAAAACATGTTCAACGCCGAGTAAGGGATGATCTGAGACATATAGACCCAACATCTCGCGTTCATAGTTAAGCGCAAGAGCTTTATCCCATTCATCGCGTGGGATATCTAGAACGACTGAGGAGATAACGCCTTGGGCCTCGCCGCCACCAAAGAGATCAAATTGACCAATTGACTCAGCGCGCTTGCTCTCCGAGATTGAATCAATCGCTTCTAAGTGAACTGCCATCAGGCCTTTTCTAGTAGCGCCCAGCGAATCAAAGGCTCCAGCTTTGATCAGAGATTCAATTGTCTTCTTATTACAAACCATGGCATCAACTTTGGCGAGAAAATCTCCGAAAGAGGTATAGCGACCTTTTGATTCGCGATTTCTAACAATAGAGCCCACAACGTTCTCGCCCACATTTCTAATCGCGGCGAGACCAAATCGGATATCACTTCCCCGCGGGGTGTACTCGGAATCGGATTCATTTACATCTGGCGGCAGAACCTTAATTCCCATCCTTCGACACTCATTTAGATATAGAGCAGACTTATCTTTATCATCCTTGACGCTAGAGAGAAGCGCTGCCATGTACTCGGTCGGGTAATTAGCCTTTAAATAGGCAGTCCAGAAAGAGACGACTCCATATCCAGCGCTATGTGCTCGGTTAAATGCGTAATCCGAGAATGGGATTAGCGTCTTCCAGAGCTCCTCGATCGCTGAATTTGAGAAACCGTTTTTCGTCATACCCTCTTGGAAATGTACGTATTCCTTATCCAGAATCTCTTTATTCTTCTTGCCCATCGCTTTACGTAGAAGGTCTGCACGGGCGAGTGAGAAGCCAGCAACTTTCTGGGCGATTGCCATAACTTGCTCTTGATAAACAATTAATCCATAAGTGTCGCCCAGAATTTCTTTAAGTGGCTCCGATAGCTCTGGATGAATGGGTTCGATTTTCTTCCGTTTATTCTTTCGATCAGCGTAATCATTATGGGCATTAACTCCCATTGGTCCTGGTCGGTAAAGCGCAATAACGGCTGAGATATCTTCAAAAGAATCTGGGCTCATGGAGCGGAGCAGGGCGCGGATTGGGGCGCTATCAAGCTGGAAGACGCCGAGAGTCTCACCACGTGCGAGTAATTCGAATGTTTTTTTATCAGCTAGTGGTAAATCTTCAAGAACTACTTTCTTTCCCTCATTTTTCTCAATATTCGCTAGGCAATCATCTAATACAGAGAGATTTCGTAGCCCTAAGAAATCCATCTTTAACAAACCCGTTGCTTCGCAAGCAACCATGTCGAATTGGGTGATTATCGCGCCATCTGCATCACGCCGTTGAATTGGGATGATTTCAAGAAGTGGATCTCTTCCTAAGATAACGCCAGCTGCATGCACGCCCCATTGGCGCTTCAAGCCTTCAAGTCCGCGAGCGGTATCTACGATTATCTTTGCGTTTGGATCCTCTTCATAAATATTTCTAAACTCTTGCGCTTCTTGATACCTCTCATTCTCTTTATCAAACACACCAGCAAGTGAGATGTCCTTACCCATAATTGAAGGCGGAAGTGCTTTCGTTAATCGATCACCAATTGCAAATGGAAACCCATGAATTCGGCTGGCATCTCTGATTGATTGCTTAGATTTGATGGTGTTGTAGGTAATGATCTGGGCAACCCGGTCTTCACCATATTTATCAATGGCATAGCGGATCATCTCCCCGCGCCTTCTTTCATCGAAATCAAGGTCAATGTCAGGCATCGAGATTCGATCGGGATTTAAAAAGCGCTCAAAAAGCAGTCCATGTTTAATCGGATCTAGAGCGGTTATGCCTAGGCAGTAAGAAACTAGAGATCCAGCCGCTGAACCTCGACCAGGTCCAACTCGAATCCCGACAGATTTTGCATGCGCGACTAAGTCAGCAACAACTAAGAAGTATCCAGCGAAACCCATCTTGGTCATGACGCCTAATTCAAATTCAAGGCGTTCTTCATATTCCTTACCTGCGCCATCAGCCAACTTCTCTTCTAGCCCCGCTCTTGCTTTCTTTATCAGCCAAGAGTTTTCATCTTCTCCGGCTGGAACAGGAAACTTAGGAAGAAGATTTTCATTCTCGCGTAAGGTGACGTTGCATCGTTGCGCAATTAGCAACGTGTTATCGCAGGCAATCTCTAGATCCTTAAAGAGGCTGCGCATAGCTGCAGCGTCCTTGAGGTAATACTCATCGCTTTCAAACTTGAATCGCTTTGGATCGGTAAGAGTTGAGCCAGATTGGACCGCGAGTAGAGCTGAGTGATGTTTGGCATCTTCAGCGAAGGTGTAATGCAGATCATTCGTTGCAAGTAGCGGTAAGCCCAAATCTTTTGCCAGTCGCAATAAGTCCTCGCGTACTCGCTTTTCAATTTCAAGGCCATGTTCCATAATCTCGACAAAGAAATTTTCGGCGCCGAAAATATCTCTTAGTTCAGCGGCCGCACTTCTTGCTTCTTGGTAAGCACCCATGCGAATTCGAGTCTGCACTTCACCGGCAGGGCATCCTGTGGTTGCAATGAGTCCGCTCGAATACTTTGAAAGTAACTCGCGATCTATTCGCGGTTTGTAATAGAAGCCTTCTAGTGAAGCTAACGAGGCAAGTCGGTAGAGATTGCTTAGCCCTTCATTGTTTTCGGCGAGGATTGTCATATGTGTAAATGCGCCACCACCAGAAACATCATCTTCACCGCCATCAGCCCACTTGACCCGACGCTTATCAAAGCGAGATTCAGGGGCGACATATGCCTCGATACCGATGATGGGTTTAACTCCTACTGATTTCATCGCCTTGTAAAACTCAAACGCGCCAAATACATGGCCATGATCCGTTATCGCAATTGCGGGACTTCCTTGGCGAGCTACTTCGGCAGCTAACTGCTCAATTCGAGCAGCCCCATCGAGCATCGAATACTCGGTATGAACATGTAAATGAACGAAGTCCTTGCTCACGGTCGGCGAGATTACTCCCCCGCTATGACTTTGCGGTGAGAAGCTCTAAGGCGCGTTTCAGGTCACCTGGGTACTCGGTCTTAAGGGTTATCCGCTCACCAGTTGAGGGTTGATCAAAGGCGAGCTCAATTGCATGTAACCAAGGTCTCTTAAGTTCCAAATTGCTTGCTAGTACCGGATCTGAACCATATGCAAGATCGCCAACTAGTGGATGTCGAAGCGCACTGAAATGAACTCGTATCTGGTGAGTTCGACCGGTTTCAAGTTCAACTTTCAAGAGTGTTGAACTTGGAAAGAATTCAATCAATGAAAAATGTGTAATGCTCGCCTTTCCATCGGCAACGACAGCGAATCTGTAATCTTCCTTTGGGTGTCGACCAATTGGTGCATCAATAGTTCCCTCTGATGGATACATATGTCCTTGTACTAACGCGTGATACACCTTTGCAACGCTGCGAGATCTAAATTGATCTTTAAGCGCGAGATACGAATCTTCATGCTTAGCAACCACCATTAATCCGGTTGTACCGACATCTAATCTTTGAACGATTCCCTTTCGCTCCTCAGATCCGGATGTTGAAATTCGATAACCGCGAGAAATCAAATCGCCTAAGACTGTTGGACCTTGCCACCCCGGGCTTGGATGGGCTGCAACACCTACTGGTTTATTTACGACAACAACATCTGCATCATCATAAATAACATCTAGTTGATCACTTACTACTCGCGTAAAGTCAAGTGGGTCTATCTCAGCGGGCATCACGACTTGAATGCGATCACCCGCACGAAGGCGATCAGATTTTGCTAATGGTTTTTTTCCTTGAAGAACATCACCTGCGTTTAAGAGATCTGCAACGGAACTTCGAGAGAGACCGAGGATTGAGGCGAGTGCAACATCTACTCGCTCCCCCTCATGAGCCTCCTGAATCTCAAGAATTCGCTTCTCGCGCTCGCTCACTTAGGTAGCTCCGTGGGCACATTTCGCATCGCAAGGATCGTCATAAGGATGCCTGCGGTGACAATCGCGCTATCTGCGATATTAAAAGTTGGCCAATTTGGCAGCTCAATCCAATCAATTACCTCGCCGCGCCATAGCCCCGGTGGACGAAGTATCCGGTCGTAGAGATTTCCAAGCACTCCGCCAAGCAGGAGGGAAAAGCTAACCGCCCAGATTGGACGCGTTACTTTACGTATATAGAAAATTATGAATCCAACTACTGCAAGCTTCAGTGACGAGAGGAATAGAGTGGCATCGGTAAAGAGGCTAAAGGCCGCGCCTGAATTCGTGGAGTAACTGAGTTGAAGAAAATCACCAAGAACTTTTATTGGCTCGCGAAACTTTAACTCGGCTTCGGCCCAATTCTTCGTTGCCAGATCCAGCGCGAATATTGATGTAGTTATTGCAATGAAGAGTCGTCGCGCGCCATTAGCGCGGGACGACTTTAGCGGCGCTCTTCCTTCTGTTTGCATATCATGCAGAGCGTCGCTCTCGGAAATACTTGAAGTCTCGCCTTACCAATTGGATTGCCGCAATCTTCGCAACGTCCGTAACTCTTGTTATCAATTCGCTCAAGAGCGCGCTCGGTTTGAAGGACCATATCGCGCGCGTTATAAACAAGAGACATTTCATGCTCGCGTTCAAACGTCTTTGTACCGGCATCGGCTTGGTCGTCGCCAGCGCCAACTCCAGAAGCCTCAATAAGGGCATCCATCTCACTTTCAACTAAGGCAAGTTCTTTCTTTAGGCGCTCCAAATCTTTGGAGAGTTCACTTCGAATAGATTTCAATTCGGTAGCTGACCAATTCTCAGTTCCTTCACCTACAACTAGCGGCGCCGGTGCAGCCTTAATTGGTTTTAAAGAGGCCGGCTTCTTTCCTGGTTTTGGCTTACGAATTGGGGGCGGAAGGACAAGGCGCTTCTCCTCTACTACAACAACATCACTCGCTTCCACCTCAGGTTTGTAAACCGAAATAGTCGTTGCACCTTTTGCAGTACTACTTGTTAGCGCCGTCTTATGTTGCCCTTTGATGATCTCAGCTTGTGGCTTCTTCGCTAGTGACTTCTTTGCTAGTTGCTTTTTCTCTGGCGCCTTCTTTACTGGAGCCTTCTTGACTGGCGCTTTCTTGACTGGCGCTTTCTTGGGTGCCGCCTTCTTTGCCGGAGCCTTTTTTACCGCTTTCTTGGCCGGGCTCTTTTTTGGGGCAACCTTCTTCTTTGGTGCTTTCTTCAACTTAGCGACCGCCTTAGCAAATTTTTTCTTCAAGGGCACAGCGCCGAAGGCTAGGGGTTATGCAGGCCAAATGCCACTCGCCACAGTTGCGATGGTCTAAAATCGCCTAGTCGCAAGACGCCTTGTATATAAATCGCAATTACTGGGCCATCACCCAAGAGCGAGTTGGAAGAAATGAGCGAAAGGCTCACGTAGAACCAACGGCAAGGTCAAGAAGATATCTGCAGGTTTTGCAGATAAGGCGGGTGGTACCGCGATCAAAATAGATCGCCCCTCCATTAACTATGGAAGGGATGATCATGGCTAAATCACCGTATGAGGCGCTAAGTCCTCAGATTGATCTTCCTAAAGTCGAACGCGAAATTCTCTCCTTCTGGAGTACGCAAGAAATTTTCCATAAGAGCGTTGCTCAACGCGCTGAAGGCGAATCTTGGACCTTCTATGAAGGACCACCTACTGCAAATGGAATGCCCGGAACTCATCACATTGAAGCGCGTGTATTTAAAGATGTCTTTCCTCGCTATCACACAATGAAAGGTAAACATGTAATCCGAAATGCTGGATGGGATTGCCACGGACTCCCCGTTGAAATCGCAGTTGAAAAAGAGTTGGGCTTCTCCGGAAAAGGAGATATTGAGAAATATGGAATAGCAAAGTTCAATGAAAAGTGCCGTGAATCCGTCCAGCGCCATGTAAGTGCATTTACCGAGATGACTGAGCGGATGGGATTTTGGGTCGACTTTGATAAGGCTTATTGGACGATGTCAGATGAGTACATCGAAAGCGTCTGGTGGTCACTCGCACAAATTCATAAGAAGGGACTCTTAGTTCAAGATCATCGCGTTGCGCCTTATTGCCCTCGATGCGGAACTGGACTTTCAGATCACGAGTTAGCCCAAGGCTACGAGACCGTTACGGATCCCTCTGTTTACGTTCGTTTTCCGATCACAAGCGGTGAGCTTGCCTCCCTTAATGCCAGCCTCTTAGTCTGGACAACAACTCCTTGGACTTTAGTTTCCAATACTGCAATCGCTGTTAATCCAGAAGTTGACTATTTAGTTGTAAAAACTGGTGGTGAACTACCGGAAGAAGTATTGGTAATCGCAGAGCCGCTAGCTGAAAAAGTCCTACCCGGTTTTACTGAGATTAAGAGATTATCCGGAAAAGAACTCGAGCGAGTTAGCTACAAGCGCCCACTAGCTCTCGTTGATATCCCCGATGCGCACTACGTCTTGCTCGCAGATTATGTAACCACTGAAGATGGAACTGGATTAGTCCATCAAGCTCCCGCTTTTGGCGCAGATGACCTAGCGACGTGCAAGCGGTACGAACTCCCGGTTGTTAATCCGGTTGCAGCAAATGGTTACTTTTTAGATGAATTAGATCTTGTCGGAGGTAAGTTCTTTAAAGATGCCGACAAGGTTCTGATTAAAGCTTTAAAAGAGGGTGGATCGCTATTTCGCCACCAAACTTTCCAGCACTCGTATCCGCATTGTTGGCGCTGCCATACACCCCTGATTTATTACGCCCAACCTTCTTGGTACATCAGAACTACAAAGATAAAAGAGGCCTTAATCCGTGAGAATGAGAAGACCGATTGGCACCCGGAGACAATCAAGACTGGACGCTTTGGCGATTGGTTGAATAACAATATCGATTGGGCGCTCTCCCGGAATAGATATTGGGGAACGCCACTTCCGGTTTGGAAGTGCGAAGACGGTCATGAAAAAGCTGTCGCATCTAAGAGCGAATTATCAAAACTCGCTGGCAGAGATCTTTCGAGTCTGGAGCTGCACCGCCCGTATGTGGATGAGATTACTTTCGATTGCCCAACTTGTAAGAAGCAAATGGTGCGCACATCAGAGGTTATTGATTGCTGGTATGACTCTGGCGCCATGCCTTTTGCGCAGTGGCGCTATCCACATAAAGAAGGTTCGGAAGCGATCTTCAAAGACTCTTATCCGGCTGACTTCATTTGTGAAGCGATCGATCAGACTCGTGGTTGGTTCTATACCTTGATGGCGATTGGAACTCTGGTCTTTGATCAATCTTCATACAAGACAGTGCTCTGTCTTGGCCACATCCTGGATAAGGATGGAAGAAAGATGAGCAAGCATCTTGGAAATGTCCTAGAACCAATGCAACTTATGGATCGCCATGGAGCAGACGCGGTTCGTTGGTACATGCTCGCATCTGGCTCGCCATGGAGCGCTCGACGAGTTGGCCACGAAATCATCTCCGAAGTAGTGCGAAAGACGCTACTCACGTATTGGAACACCGTCTCATTCCTTGCGCTCTACGCATCAGCATCAGATTTTGTTCCATCAAAACCTCTCGCGATTAGCGAAAGACCGATGATGGATAGATGGATTTTGAGTGAGCTAAACAAGCTTATTGTTGAGGTGGATTTGGCCTATGCGGATTTCGATTCACAGCGAGCAGGTAACGCAATCGCACAGTTTGTAGATGATCTATCGAATTGGTATGTGAGGCGATCCCGCAGACGATTCTGGGATGGCGATCCGGTTGCACTTACTACCCTGCATGAGTGCCTTGAAAAGGTAACTCTCTTGATGGCACCGATGGTTCCTTTCATTTCTGAGCATGTCTGGCAGGTATTAATCCGCAAAGTTGATCCAACCGCGCCACTCTCAGTTCATCTCGCTAACTTCCCTATCGCTGATAAGCGTTCGATTGATGAGCAACTCTCAACTGATGTCGCGCTAGCTCGAAGACTGGTTGAGCTAGGTCGCGCTGCGCGCGCTCAATCTCAAGTAAAGATTCGCCAACCCTTATCTCGCGCACTCATCTCTGCAAGTGGTTGGAAGAAGTTGGATGGCGAATTGAAGGAACAGATTTCTGATGAATTAAACGTGGAGCATCTGGATGACCTCGCATCTGCGGGAAGTGATCTCGTTGATATCTCAATCAAGGCGAATTTCAGATCCCTAGGAAGTAGATATGGCGGCGCCGTTCAAGAGATTGCTAAATCGATTGCAGCAGTTGATGCCACACTCTTGGTAAAGAAGATTCGCACCGAAGGAAGCGCTGAAGTGAATTACTCCGGCGGCAGCGCATCTCTAGGTGAAGAAGATTTAGTAATTACCGAAACCCCTCGCACGGGTTGGTCTGTTGCATCTCACCAAGGTGAGAGCGTTGCCCTAGATCTCGCCCTTGACAAAAGACTTATCGCTAAGGGATTGGTACGTGAAGCAATCCGAGCTATCCAAGACCAACGTAAAGATTCAGGATTTGATGTCAGCGATCGGATTTCTGTTAAATGGAATGCTAAGGGCGAAGTGGTTAAAGCATTAAGTGATGCCAAGGCACACATCTCAGAAGAAGTACTTGCGGTTTCCTTCGATCTCGACTCATCTTTGACTTTAGGCGAGGATGAACTTGGTCTAGTACTTAAGTTAACTAAGGTCTAGAAGCTACTTCGAATCTCCCAGAGATCCGGAAAGACTGGATGAAAGAGCGTTGCGCGCAAGTAATCGGCACCGGAAGATCCACCAGTCCCTGATTTCCTGCCAATTGTGCGCTCGACCATCTTCACATGGCGATACCGCCACTCTTGCAACCCTTCATCGATATCAACTAAACGCTCAAATACAAGTCCAGCCTCAGGATCATTCCGATGCAATTCAATAAGCGTTCGTTGAACTTCTGAGTCGCCTTGATATGGAGAGGAAACATCCCGATTAAGAATTGATTCTGGAATTTTGTATCCACGAGTGGTTACGTAACGAAGAACGCTATCCCAGATCGAAGGCAATGACATCCACTTCTCGACTCGCTCACGGTCGGCAGGAAGTAAGTGCGCTGCTGCTTTCTTATCGCGCCTTCCTAAAATCGCTTCTACTTCACGAAATTGTGCGGATTGAAAACCGCTTGACTCACCTAATCGATCTCTAAATGAGTTAAATTGAAGTGGCGTCATCGTCTCCAAGATATCTATCTGGGCGACACAGATCTTCAGGATGGTTCTTATGCGACCAAGAATTGATAGAGCTCGATGAGTATCGCCCTCGGTTAGGCAAACTTGCGCCGCCTTAAACTCATGAATCAACTCTTTAAACCAGAGTTCATAGGTCTGGTGAATTACTATAAATAAAAGCTCATCATGTTCTGGGCCGTTAGAGAGTGGCTCTTGGAGTGAGAGTAATTCATCTACCTTCAAATAAGAGTTGTAATTAAGGGCCTTTTCCTCACTCATGTTACGCGCGATTCTCCGGTAGTTACTTTTTCATATCCTCGGGAAGCGACTAACTCTCTAATGCGCTCAAAGCCATCAAATACCTCGCAATAAGAAGTGGCAAGTGGAGATATTGCAAGCCGGATGGAATTAGGAGTGCGGTAATCAGCAACGGTATTTGCGTACTTGCGAAGCGCAATTGAAATTCGCTCTGCCTCTTTATGCCCAATTGTTATATGGCCGCCGCGCTGATTTGAATCTCTTGGCGTCAAAAGAGTGAATCCGAGTGGCGCCAACCAATCATCATGCAACTCGACCATGAGCGAGGTTCCCAGTGCCGCCTTCTTAGCTATCTCATTTATCCCCGCCTCTTCAATCATGGCAAAAGAGGTGTTAACGCATCGAAGTCCAATAATTGATGGGCTAGCGATTTGAAAACCTCTTATCGAACTATCTTTTTCAAAAGATGGACCCATGGCGAACTGGTCACGCTGTGCAAACCAACCTTGAATTGATACTTGTATCTCATTTTGCAGACGTTTATTTACATACAACCAGGCTGGTGAACCTGGGCCGGAGTTTCCATATTTATATGTACACCCAACTGCGAGATCAACATCATCGTTATCTAGATTAATGTCGATAGAGCCAACTGCATGGGCGGCATCCCAGAGAACGAGCGCGCCATGTTTATGAATCAACTTCGTTAGCGCTTTGACATCTTGCCTTGCGCCAGAGCGGTATTGAATGACTTGCAAACTTACAAGAGCCACATCCTCGCTTAAGTACTTCGACAAAAGTTCTTCCGAAATTAACTCGTTGGAGGAGATATCTGGATCTTCATTATTGATCGTTATTAACTTAAGACCATGTTCCTTAGCTAACCCCTGCAATATGTAGCGATCCGTTGGAAAATTCGCGGCATCAGTGATTATTGTTTTCCGGCCCGGACGCGCTTTAATCGCGGCGGAAGCTAATTGGTAGATATTTACCGAGGTTGTATCGCAGGCTAAAACTTGTCCTGGCGCTGCACCCAATGCGCTTCTTCCAATCAAATTTCCGGTTGTTTGCGCTTCATCTATCCAATGGCCCCAGCCGACGACTACTTCTCTGCCCCATTCATCATGCAAAAAGTCGTTTATTGATTTAACTGTTGCGTGAGGGAGTCGTCCCAGAGAATTGCCGTCGAGATAGCAGGTAGCGGGATCTGTGATTACAAAGCGCTTCTTAAATTCGCGAAGCGGGTCATTTGCATCAAGATTTTGAGCACGACTGCGATCCATATCGGAAGTCTACGACTACAACTAGCGCAGTATTCCAATCAATATTTGTATGCCAAAGAAGAGAACAATAAAAGAGAGGTCAAGGGCGACCGGCCCCATCCGTAGCGGGGGGATGAACCTTCGGATAAAAGCGAGTGGCTTATCGGTGACCATGTAGATCATCTCAGCGAGCGGCATGATGATTCCGCGAGGTCTCCAACTCGGTCTAAAGAGTCTTATGTAATCAAGTACCAATCTTGCAAATAGAGCAAGCAGGAAGATATTGAGTGCGAAAATCACCCAGGAAGTGAAGTTGACCAAGGAGTTCAGCTTTGGTTGAAAAGACTTGCTTGAGCGGCTGCGCTCTTCTCTTCACCCGAGACCGTCACATTGGGCGGTGTGAGTAAGAAAACCTTCGCGGTAATTCTCTCGATTGTTCCAGCATGTCCAAAGACAAGACCGGATGCAAAATCAATTAGGCGCTTCCGCTCTGAATCTTCCATCTCACTTAAGTTCATGATGACTGGATTGCCTTCACGGTAATACTCACCAATCGCACGAGCTTCGCTATATACGCGTGGCGAGATATTTATGATGCGATCCATACTTAGAGTTGATGGGACTGGTTGCAACTTAGGGGTCTCCTCTTTCTTGCGAGGACGAGGAACCGAAGCGATTGGGGCGCGTTGATTTGAGGGCGCCATCTCTTCACTCTCAGTCAGACCCAAATAGTCAGTGAACTTTTTCATTGCATTAGCCATGGTGAAATTTTACGGTCGGGGCTATCGGGAACCGAGGATTGAACTTCCAATTCGTATATGTGTCGCTCCAAATTGCAGCGCAATTGGGTAGTCGCCACTCATTCCAGCTGAAATCACTACCGCATCTGGCTTCATCTGGCGCAGATTCATAGATTTCTCTTGGAGCAAGGCGAAACTTGGGGTGGGGTCCACACCAAGGGGCGCTACCCCCATTACTCCAAGTAAATCTAGATCTCTAAATTTGAGAATTTCGTCTGCAAATGCATCAAAGTCCTTAGAATCAATACCGCTGCGTTTATCATTTCCAGAATCTAGATTGATTTGAATTAATACTCTCTGTCGCTTACCTAGTGATCGGGCTGCATCATCAATCTTTCTAGCGTGAGAGAGATCCTCGAGAGAGTGTATAAAGTCAGCCCAGCTCACGATTGAGCGAATTTTCTTACTCTGTATCCCGCCTTGAAAATGCCAGATTGCGTCATCGCCTATTCCACCAGATTTGAGCGCTCCCTCTTCATCGCGATTCTCACCGAAATTTCGCTCCCCCAATTCATAGAGAATCTCTACATCACTTAAAGGGAAAGTCTTTGTGACCACAATTAGCGTTGCGCGATCGGCAATCTCTTCGCGCACCTTTGCAAGTGCGCTCTTGATTTCATCTCTCCGGCTCACAACCAGATCACCCCTGCTTGCCTGCCAGTTCTAGGATCTCTTCGATAAGAGAAATATCCCTCGCTATGCCTTACGCAGATATGCGATTTTTCAAATGCAACTCCAGCGCCATTTAATTGAAACTCAATACCTTTTGAAATGTCCAGACAATGTAGCTCGGCGCTAGTCGCACTACCTGGGACTATTGTAACTACTTCTTCATAAGTAGTTACATCCACTTCATAACAATTTGCACAGATGGAAGGTCCGAGTTCGGCGCTTATCTCAGTCCTACCTATTCCAGCCTTATCAAATTGCTTTAACGCTTCGGCTATAACTCCGGCGACCAATCCGCGCCGTCCTACGTGAACTGCAGCGACTGCGCGCTCTGACTTTAAGAGCAGGGGCGTGCAATCTGCGACAAGAACTGCGAGAGCCTTACCTTTAACTTCGGTGAAGAGGGCATCGGCGGTTGGCTCATTAATTGCAGTTGAGTTTTCATCTATGACGGTAACGCTATTTCCATGCACTTGATTCATAAAGAAAAGGCTCGCTTCGGAGATTCCAATCTTCTCAGCGAGCAACTTCCGATTCTTAATAACTGAGGAAGGTTCATCGCCAACATGAAGCGCGAGATTAAGTGAATCAAATGGTGCTGTGCTCACTCCCCCGGCTCGAGAGGTGAAGAGAGATTCGGGCATCCCTACTTCATGAAGTCTGGGACGTCGATATCGTCCTGGGCAACGAGCTCCTCGAAGGTGATACGACGACGCGGTTTCTCATCTGGATTGGCGATAGCAACTTGAATCGGATCATTTGCTGGAATTGGATCAGCCTGGCCATTTAGCCCTTGAGTTGAGATGACTGGAACCGAGAGACGTTTAGGTGCGCCTCCTTCAAATCCGGCAGCAATGACGGTGACTCGGACTTCATCGCCTAATGAATCATCAATAACTGTTCCAAAGATGATGTTGGCATCTGGGTGGGCGCACTTAGCTACCAAACTTGCAGCTTCGCTTATTTCGAAGAGTCCAAGATCAGAACCGCCAGCAATTGAGAGTAGAACTCCATGCGCACCTTCGATGGAGGCTTCAAGAAGTGGCGATGAGATAGCAAGCTCGGCTGCTCTTGTAGCTCGCGCTTCACCACGTGCCGAACCAATTCCCATAAGGGCTGAACCCGCACCATCCATAACGCTCTTAACATCTGCAAAATCAAGATTTATAAGACCAGGAGTTGTAATGAGATCGGTAATTCCTTGAACGCCAGAGAGCAGAACTTGATCAGCTGTCTTAAATGCTTCCGGCGCTGAGATTGAACGATCCGAGATAGAGAGTAAGCGTTCATTTGGAATTACGATTAAAGTATCAACTTCGCTACGGAGTTCTTCAATTCCAATCTCTGCCTGGGTTGCGCGTCGCTTTCCTTCAAAATTAAATGGTCGAGTAACCACACCGACGGTAAGTGCACCAATCTCTTTCGCAATCTTTGCAACAACTGGTGCGCCACCAGTTCCAGTTCCGCCACCTTCGCCGGCGGTAATGAAGACCATGTCAGATCCACGTAGAACTTCTTGAATCTCTTCGGTGTGATCCATGGCTGCTTGCTTTCCAACTTCTGGATTTGCACCGGCGCCTAGACCGCGCGTTAACTTTCTTCCGATATCTAATTTCACATCGGCATCACTCATGAGAAGCGCTTGTGCATCAGTATTAATAGCGATGAACTCAACGCCCTTTAAACCTGCGTCGATCATTCGATTAACAGCATTTACGCCGCCGCCACCTATACCAACAACTTTTATTACTGCTAAATAATTTTGTGGTGTTGCCACGATACGCCTCTCTTTTAACCCTAATTCTCGACTTTAGACTTAGGGTTTCCCCGAAGTGTGCGCGCAAAAGTAGGCGGGTAGTGCACCTCTAGCAAACACCGACACGAGAGATTTAAAAGACGATTAGAGAAAAAGAATTTCGAATTTAATTTGAGTTGTTTGAAACGATTGGCGAAGTTGGCGAAGTTAAATCAATTCGCATCGCATTCTTGTTCGCCTTTAACTCTAAAAGTCGATTCATAACTTCAAACTTAAGCGATAGTTCGTTGACACTTCCCCATGAAATATCCAAATCACGCTCATTTATCCGGGCTGAAGTACGAAGCTCTTCCCTGCTCGGCGCCACAATGCTCTTCACCATCCCGCCACTCTCTTCAATCGCAGCGACTAGGGTCTTCACATCCTGCTTCAAAGCCATCTCATCTGCCCCAAGTTGCAGGGTCGGAAGGGAGAGCCAATCCACATCCCCACTCTTTGCAGCCTTTGTGACCTCCGATCGCGGCACATAAAAGATCTCAAGGTCAGAGCTTAGAAATGAGGCATCAGATGGGTTGGTGCTCCATTTGAAATCAAGCTGGGCCAAGGCCGAACGGGGCGCGACCGACACTTTTACTTCACCCGAAATGAAGTTTCGCTTTACATCAACGCCATCAACCCAGATAAGTTCGCGGAGTCGAAGCGCTACCTCTCTACGGTCCACTCGCGCAATCGGCTCTCCGATGAGAATTGGATTTGGTTCTTCCGCTAACTTCGCAGTTAACTCTTTCACTATAGATTCATTCTTCTCGTCGATAGAAACTTTCTTGACTGGCAAAAGGTCTGACCAGCCGAGCAAGTAAGAAGATCCAACAATTAATAGCGTTGAAGCAAGTATTGATAAACGCTTCATAGATTCTCAACTATGAGTGGGGCTAGCGAGCTAACATCGCCGGCGCCCAAGGTAAGAATCACATCACCTGATTTCGCATCTTTGATTACCTTTGAGATTACCTCTGGCATTGATGGTTCATAGGTAACTGATCCACTTGGCATCTTCGATGCAATTGTCGCTGAAGTAATCCCGGGCAGCGGGTTCTCGCTAGCAGCATAAATTTCAAGCAGATACGTGTGATCGGCTTTTGCTAATTCATGAGCGAACTCATTTGCAAATGCTGCCGTTCGGGAGAAGCGATGTGGTTGAAAGATGACTAGTACTCGACCAGACCCTGCGAAATTACGAGCTGTTTCAAGGGTCGCCCGCAGCTCGGATGGATGATGACCATAATCATCAATAACCGTTACTCCCTTTTCATTTCCTCGAATCTCAAACCTGCGCCGGGCACCTGTGAACTTAGATAGCCCGGCCATTAAACCTTGGTAGGGGGCTCCGAGTTGATGTCCCATTGCAATAGCTGCAGCTGCATTTAGAAGGTTATGACGCCCCGGGATGACAAGCTCCAACTCCCCCCAAACTCGACCACGAAAGACTAAGCGCGCCTTTGACTCCCGCGCACCTAAGTAGATTCGATCAATTAGTAAGTCCGGATCTCCAGTAGTTCCGTAAGTGACTAAGTTCAAATCAGAGCCTTTTACCTTCTCAAGCAGTCGGAGCGAACCAGCATCATCGCTACAGATAACTAATTCATCTTTAATCGTTTTAACGAATTCTTCGAATAATGAATCAATGCTCGAGAGGTCCTTAAAGTTATCAACATGATCCAATTCAATATTTGTGATGATTGCGCCATTTGGCTTATAGGAGGTGAATGAGCCATCGGACTCATCGGCCTCAACTACAAAGATCTCACCCGAACCATGGTGTGCATTTGTACCGAAATTTCGAACCGAAGCTCCGATGGCAAAGGATGGATCAAGGCCGCAACTCTGTAGCGCTACCGTCAACATCGAAGTTGTAGTTGTCTTGCCATGAGTACCAGCTACTGCGACCGAAGTTTTTCCGATTAGTAGACGACTCAAAGCCGTAGCCCGCTCTAGAATCTCTATTCCACTAGTTCGCGCCGCCATCAACTCAACATTTGAATCAACTATGGCACTTGATCGGACGATAAGTGATGCTCCCCCGATATTGGAGGCATCGTGTCCAACAGAGATCTTCATCCCCATTGAGCGAAGGCCATCAAGGGTTGAGGACTCATGTAAATCGCTACCTGAAATAACAGCTCCGCGAGCTCCCATAACTTTAGCAATTCCACTCATGCCGGAGCCACCAATACCAACAAAATGAACTCTCAAACCCTGCCAATTCATTAGTTGGCACCTAGCGCTAACTTTGCGATTCGATCGGCTGCATGGAGGTGAAGTTCGCTTGCCTCAAGTCGCTTTGAACGCGCCAACTCAACCACCTGCTTTAGATTCTTTACTAACCAATCTCCATTGAACTCTTGATTTGAAACTAGAAGTGCGCGACCTTGTTCTACCAATTCCCTGGCATTTTCGCTCTGCTCACCATTTCCATGTGCAAGCGGGACCAAGAGCGCAAACCTCGCAACCGTCATTAATTCTGAGCAAGTAACCGCGCCACTCCTTGTGATCATTAAATCAGCTGCTCCATAAACACTCGCCATATCGTGAAAATACGCCATAGGCAGATAATTTGGCGCCGCTGGTGGAAGCGGATTATTGCTACCGACGGCGTGAAGGATTTGAATTTCTCTATCGGAGTTTTTCAAATAGCTCGCAACCGCTTCATTTATCTGAAGTGATCCTTGTGAACCACCGAAGATTGCGACGATTGGTCGGCTCGAATCAAAACCCCATGTCGTTGCATGTAGTTCACGGAACTTCTTTCGCTCCGTTTCCGATAGGTGAGCAACTTCTGTAATTGCTTTTCGAATGGGCATCCCCGTAAGGATTGAACCCGACCAATCTGATCTCACGTTTTCAAAGTTGACAGCAACGACCTTTGCAAAATGACGCCCTAAACGATTAGCCCATCCTGGCCTTGCATTAGCTTCATGGAGAGCAATTGAGACCCCGGCAAGGCGGGCAGCTAGGTAAGCCGTAGCGCTTACAAAACCACCAAAGCCAATTAATAAATCCGCACCCTTAACGATTTTGCGAGCCTTAAATACCCCACCAATCAACTTAAGTGGAAAAAGAATTGCTGATAATGAAATTTTCCTGGGAAGAACTACTTTTGGGATTGTTCTAAGTAGGTAGCCTCGCTGTGGAACGAGTAATTGCTCTAATCCACTTGAAGTCCCAAGGAATTCCAACTCCAATTTCGAATCTATCTTTCGCAGTGCATCTGCAACAGCAAGCGCGGGTTCGATATGTCCGGCGGTACCGCCACCGGCAAGGATTATTCGCCGCGCCATGGCTCTATCCTCTCGCGCTTCTTGCCACCTTACGGGCTTTTAATTCAGCAGCGATCTCGGGGTCTCTTCGCAGGACGCCCAGCACATATCCAATCGCGATGAATGTGGCGATCAGGGATGAGCCTCCATAAGAGATAAAAGGCAAGGTCACGCCTACAACCGGCATCACACTAATCACAGTTCCGATATTCATTATGACTTGTACGGCAATCCAACATCCGATTCCGCCAGTTACATATCGATCAAAGTTATTCCGCGCTCGCAGCGCAACTCTAAAGATTCCAAGAATTAAAATCGCATAGAGGATGAGAACTGTGAGAGTTCCAAGTAAGCCGAGCTCCTCACCGATCACCGAGAAGATGAAGTCGGTATGTGCTTCCGGAAGGTTGCCCCACTTCTGTTTACTAGATCCAAGGCCGGTACCAAGTGGGCCGCCCGATGCCAGCCCCAAGATGCTATGAGCCTGTTGCCAGCCCTCGTTCTTATAGTTCTCCTCTGAGAATGGATCCCAGAATGCAGAGAACCGACCGAGTCGATTTGGACTTGTGAGGATAAATGCAGCGAAGCCAACAATTCCGAGCGCAGATAGCGTTGCAAAGTAACGCGCCTGCATCCCAGCGATAAAGAGAATTCCACCGACTATTCCTGCAATTACTGCAGCCGTTCCTAAATCATCGCCCCACATGACAAGTGCAAGGACTATCCCGATACCTGGCGCTACGAGTGGCAAAGGATTACTTGTTCCCCGCTCCAACATTCGCTTGTCGTGAATTCGCAATCGATAGGCGCACCAGAGTATTAATCCGAGCTTTGCAAACTCACTTGGCTGGATTGAGAAACTTCCAATCGCAATCCAATTTCGATTTCCACCCACTTCTTTACCTAATCCAGGAACCTGTGGGAGAACCAAGAATATTGCTGCCACAAAAATAGCGAGGCGCGCTTGCGGTAACCAGAGGCTCTCTTTCAAGTTCATCGCTAGCCAGGCCAAGAACGCAGAAATAACTAAGAAAAGCGCCTGTCTAATGACAATTGCAAAAGAGTTTCCAGACTCACTCAAAGCCTTAACTGAACTTGCACTCAAAACCATTACGAGGCCAAGCGCCGAGAGAATTGAGAGCGAACCTAAGATTAAATAGTAAGCCGAGGCAGGTCGGGCAAACAACGCAGTTCTATTTTCCATCTAATGATTCCTTTACTGCGGCGGCGAAGAAGTCTCCCCGTTCGGCATAGTTCTTAAATTGATCCATCGATGCGCAAGCCGGTGCCAGCAAGACTGTATCGCCCTCAAGGGCTCTACCTTTCGCGGCTCGGACAACTTCGCGCATCAATTCCATTCCCCGTAATTCAGGGTTAATCAATTCAAATTCAACAAGCGGGGCATGTCTCTTTAGCGCCTCGGAAAACAAATTCGCATCAGTCCCAATCAAAATCGCATACTTGATCCGCCCGGCCGCTTCCTTAACAAGGCCTTCAACATTGGCGCCCTTCGCTAGCCCGCCTGCAATCCAGATTGAGCGAAGTTGGGACCGAAGTGCGGCGAGAGCTGCATGAGGATTAGTCGCCTTGGAGTCATCAATCCAAGCAATACCTTCTCTTACAAGAACTATCTGTAGTCGATGATGGTCAAGTTTAAAATTCGCAAGGGCTTCTTTTATCCCCTCTGGTGATGCGCCAACGCTCCGTGCCAGCGCAGCTGCTGCCATCGCATTTAAGAGATTGTGTGGGACGGCCGGCTTTATTTGATCGAGTTCAAATAGCACCTCAGCATCACCGCTGACGAAGGCCCGATCCACGATTAGATTTTCAACAAGTCCAATTTGATGCGGTTTAGGGCTAGCTAATGTAAATGAAACTAAAGGTGTCTTAACTGATTTTGACCGGTCTGCGACAACTGGATCATCGATATTTGTAATGAGAAGCTCACTCATATTGGCAATTGCAAATTTAGCGCTTGCGTAGGAATCAAAACTTCCATGCCAATCGATATGGTCGTCGGCGATATTTAAGATCGCACTTGCAAAGAAGCGAGCCTCACTACTCCAGCTAAGCTGGAAAGAAGA